>MDSV01023926.1_pt1 | contig 42019 bp, 41 predicted proteins | sample 810851 | NCBI WGS metagenome assembly MDSV01 (sample SAMN05326640, study PRJNA326480) | marine metagenome | isolation source: seawater | place: Atlantic Ocean: North East | collected 2012
CCATTCAGATGATGGAGATGATGGTGGAATGCAGACAATGGCTGGTCATGAAGATCACTCAGACGATGACGACGACCATGACGATCATGATGACCATGACGACCACCATGAAATCGGAGCAGTAATTATCCATATCGAGGTAGAAGGCGACTACGGATTCGCTATGCCCAGCGACATAGAATTCTATGTCATAATGGGAGAGGGGGGCCATGACGACCATGACGATCATGATGACCATGACGACCATTCAGACGAGGAGGGAGACCATGACGACCATGATGACGGGGATGATCACTCTGATGAGGATGAGATTGAGGCCGGTGATGAAGAGGAGGCGTTTGACTACGATCCGCACAGCTGGCTCGACCCACTATCGTTCAAAGAACAAGTCAACCTTGTTCTAGAGAAACTGACGATGACATTCCCCGATGGAGCCGATGCATTCGCAAGTAATGCCGAGGCTTACTCCGTACAGCTCACCCAACTCCATGTGGTCTTTGATCAGGCATTGGGCTCACAAGGTACCTGTGTCACAGGAGGCCTTGACAAAACTATCGTAGCTAACCACAATGCTTACTCTTACATCTCAGTAAGGTATGATATCGATATAATGACAGTTCACGGACTAGACCCTGAGGGCGAGCCTTCCCCAGCAGAAGTTGCTGAAGTTGTTGAGCACATCAAGGAAGAGGGCATAACCGTCCTCTTCGTTGAAGAATACACCGACCAGACTGCCGTACAGAGCATAGTCGAGGAGACGGGAGTGGAAGTGCAGATTCTCTACACCATGGAGATGCACCCCAGTGACAATACTGATGACTACCTGTCCATGATGAACAAGAACATCGGGAACATAGTAAGTGGAATTGGGTGCTAATACTCAAAACTGCTTAGACGAAAGAGAAAAAGGGGGCTTGGAAATGCACATGTACGATGCATTTCCAGCTCTCTTTGTTTCCTCTGTCTTCTTCGCTCTTACTGCTTACCTGGGGTTTGAATATCTCAGAGCTAAGTACGCTTAGAATCATTTTGCAATCTCCACTGTACCATACATTCATTTCTGAGTGTTTGACAGGGGGAACAGGAAACACATGTGTGGTTGTTGAGTAGACGGTGGGAGAGATGGGAAAACCTATTCTGGATGTTTGCGATCTATCGGTTGTTCGCTCTGGTAGGATAATCATCAAAGATATCTGCCTCACAATAAATGAGGGAGAATTCGTTGGTATCGTAGGTCCTAATGGCAGTGGCAAGTCCACTTTTCTGCTAGCTCTCCTTGGGATTCTGAAGGCACGAAGCGGAACCGTTGAGATATATGGAAATCCTCCAATGTCTAGAAAGCTTCACAGACGGATTGGCTGGGTATCTCAAGCGGCAGCAAACCTCCCCAAAGAGGTCAAACTAACTGTTCGTGAATTGGTAAGGCTTGGAACTATTAATTCCAGTAATATGTTTGACTGGTATGATAATGGTCGTCATGAAAGAGTAGACAAAGCAATTAAAATGACAGGTCTTGAGAATGTCGAAAACACAGATATTTCGCGTCTCTCAGGAGGTCAAAGGCAGCGTGCGGTAATTGCTCGCGCACTTGCAACAGAAGCAGATTTTATTCTGCTCGATGAACCACTGGTAGGAATCGATCGGGACTCTCGGAACTCTCTCCTAAAACTGTTGGACCAACTCTGTCATGAGGAGGGCAAAACGATATTGATGGTATCTCACGATCTAGCAGCCATGCGTAAAACAGCGCATAGGATGGTCTTCCTCGAGGAGAGCATTAGATTTGATGGGCCAACCAGTGATTTTCCAGATTTGAACAGGCTAGCCGACTTACGAGGTATTGATGGCCCTCATGATGGCCATCAAAAGTTTGAGGATGACAATTGGGAGGAGTAATTTTGGGAATTGGAACTTTAATCCTAGAAATAGTAGCTCCCCTAATGGAATCCATGGCACCAATGATGCCTGGAGTAACGTTTCCGAAGTTCTTCACCTTGGAAATGTTTCAACGTTCCTTGCTTGCAGCAATAATGGTATCTATCGTTGCGGGCTTCTTGGGAACATTTCTTCTGATACGTAACCTGGCGCTAATTGGGGATGGACTGGCACACGTCTCCTTCGGCGGAGTAGCTGTCGGCATTGTTCTTGGATCTGCGTCACCACTGTGGTATGCACTTGTTTTCAGTGTGATCGCATCTATTCTGATTTACGAGCTTCAATCAAGAGAAATACTCACAGGAGATGCATCCATTGCTATATTCCTAACAGGAATGCTTGCCTTCGGCCTCGTCCTATTGAGGTATTCAGGGGTGGGAATTACGATTGAAGTTGAAAGCTATCTGTGGGGGAGCCTCCTACTTACATCTTCCCAAGATTTAGATTTGATATCTCTTATATCGATAGTGTCATTTTTACTCCTTCTTCTGATCCGTCCTGCGTTGCTAGCTACTACGGTTGACCCTCTGGCGGCTCAGATTCAAGGTATCCCTGTCCGAGCTATCGGGCTACTCTTCAGTATCATAACCGCGGCAGTGGTAGTTAGCATGGTACAAGTCGTGGGTACCCTTCTAGTCACTGCATTGTTGGTCACTCCTGCGGCCACCGCGCAACTGATTGGTCGAAGCTTCCGCTCCTGTCAAATATGGACGCAGATTTTCGGCATTAGTGCTGTCTTCTTCGGACTCTATCTCTCAGCAGAGTTGAATACAGGTAGTGGAGCAATGATAGCCTTGGTCGCCGCGGTGATATTTGCAATAGTTGCAATATTTCAATCTAGCAAAGGCAGCTTGAATTTGTTATTGAGAAAATTCAGTTCTCAGAATTTAGAAGAGTAATCGATTAACAAATCACAGGATATTCTCGATAATCTCATTCAAATCCTGACCTCTTCCACAATAGTAGCACCTTACCTCCAGTGGTTCACGGCTAACTAGCCTAAGCTTCTGAGGAAGTGGCTCTCTAGGATTCTGTGTGATACAGTTAGAGAAAGTACAGCTCGCTACGTTCACCAGCTCATCTGCTAGTTCAACCACCCTCTTCTCGGCCACCCCATAGTTCCTGATTATTGCCACACTAGCATGAGGGGAGATAAGTGCGAGTCTGTCTAACTCTTCCTGACTCAACTCAAGATCCTCGATCTTCAGAACATCTTTTCTCCCCATCTTGTCACTGGGGACATTCATAACCAGAGAAACGGGATTAGATCTATTGGTATCAATTCTAAGCATCCTAATCACCTGAAGGGCGTGGCCAGCAGGAATATGGTCTATCACAGTACCATTGCAAATAGCAGTGACTCTCCTCATCTCACTCATTTCTTCACCTTCTTGGGTATCTTGACCCCTAGGCTCCTACACAGTAAGGCCATTCTGGTTGGAACGCCATTGAACGCCTGTTGGAAATACCTAGCGTTTTTAGTAGAATCTAGACTAGGGTGCAACTCGCCAACTCTAGGAAGCGGATGCATCACTATCATCCCGTCTTTGGAGCCATCCATGTCCGTGGCATTAAGCATGTAGATTCCTGCAACCTTGGTATACTCATCTTCATCGGGAAAACGCTCTTTTTGGATCCTAGTCATGTAAATGACATCAGCTTCAGGAATCACATCACTCAGCTCAGTAGTCTCAGAAATCTCCGAGCCCGATGATCGCAGATCAGTGACTATCTCATCAGGCATTCTCAATGTCTCAGGCGAGACCAAGGTCAACTTAGCACCGAATCTGGTTAGAGCATGGGACAGGCTATGTACCGTCCTCCCATATCTCAGATCACCAACCAATACCACATTTAGGCCTTCTAGGGTACCATGGGCTTCCCTGATGGTGAATAGGTCTAGCATAGTCTGAGTGGGATGGTTTCCTGCTCCATCTCCTGCATTGAGGATCGGAATCCCAATGGCATCAGCGCTGTATTGTGCCGCCCCTTGCCTAGGGTGTCTGATGACAGCAATATCCGCATATCCATCTACCATCTGCATCGTATCGAAAAGAGTCTCTCCCTTCGCTACGGATGTTCCTGTGGAGCTGAAGTTAAGTACAGACCCACCAAGACGCTTCATTGCTGTCTCAAATGACATTCTTGTTCTGGTGGAGTTTTCGTAGAACATGTTTGCTAGTACCTTTCCCTCCAGTAGGGGAAGGTGAACTTCTCCCTTGGCTACAGGTACGAGCCTCTCTGAATCATCAAGGATAGACAATATCTCTTCGTTGCTAAGGTCATCCATGGTCACTACGTCTGACATCGCTCTCCCTTCGCTCCGGTGGTGGCAAGGTCATATGTGTTGTCATTACCACCTCAAGTCATTATCGTCAATAAACCGTCGTCTTGATGTGTAGTGTACGACCCCACAGAGTCGATGATAATCAGCCGAACGCCCCTTAGGGCCTCTTTTTGTGGAGGAGGGACGGATATGGATTGGTTCTCACTCTCGGAGAAGGATGGAGGCAAGGTAGTATCCATGGCTATTGACAAATATATCCATGTCATCGTCAGTAAGAGATTCGATGATAGGGTAAGGGTATCCTACTCTTCCCTAGAAATAGTCGATGACTTTGAGGATCTTAACCACGAGTTAGTCAGGGAGTCGATGAGAGTCACTGGTGTGACCTCAGGAGTCGAGATTACTACAATTGCCGATATACCCTCAAAAGGTACGGGACTGGGGTCTTCCTCTACTGTAACAGTAGGATTACTGAATGCATTGCATAAGTTCGCTGGTCATGATGCATCCCCTCAGCAGCTGGCCGAAGAGGCTTGTATGATCGAAATTGATATTCTCGGACAGCCGATTGGCAGACAGGACCAATATGCGGCGGCATTCGGTGGAATCAACTCCATCTCATTCGACACCGAGGGAGTTCATGTAAGGCCAATAGCAACATCTTGCGAATCAAGTATCGAGGAAGGGTTCACATTGGTTTTCACCGGACTCACTAGGAGTGCTTCTGACGTACTCAGAGAAAAACCAGATAATTACGATGACAAGATAGGGCGATTAAGGAAAATCAGAAACCAAGCAGATTTAGCAGAGACCCTCTTGAAGTCTTGTGATCTGAATAATCTGGGGAGGTTAATTGGAGAGGCCTGGGAAATCAAGAGAGGCATTTCCGAAAGCGTCTCAGCCGATGAAATAGACTCTCTACATCAAGATATCATGTCAATGGGCGCAACTGGAGCAAAGCTCCTCGGAGCGGGAGGAGGGGGATTCTTCTTAGTTCACGGAGATTCCTCACTTAGGGGGAGATTACTAGATCTGGATTCAGAAAACAGATTGATTTCTGTAGGCCTAGATAAAAAAGGATCTACAATTATCTTTGAAGGTTGAGTTTTCATGGGTATCAGTAAACCGATTTCAATCTTCATTGTGTTGCTCCTAGTTACTCTCTCGCCTGCAGTTCTGGCTGAATTAGAGGAACAGGAAAGTAACTTCCAGAATCAAGAGTCCATCACTGGACATTCAACCTTAATTTTTCTAGGAAGTCTGACTTCCGATTCTCATATCAATGCATCTTGGGAGCTAAATATTTCTATCAGAGAAGATTACGGTACTGATTTGCTACCAAATCAGTCATCTGGCCTCAGAGTCCAGATCGATAATCATCTAGGAAATTCAGATGGAAACATCTCGAGCTCAGAAATTTCCACTTTCACCCAATTGATTATTGATGCTAGGTCATGGATTGACTCAGAAGTCGCTGGATGCTGCTTATTTGACTATAGCCAATTATCCCCTAAAGGCCCAATTAGCGTTACAGTATTTCCTCCATCTGTAGGGCCGGTATATCTGGAAGATGTCGGTATTTGGGGCTGGTCTGAATCAGTAGAGTTAGTGGCCATAAGTGATTTGAGGACTACCAGGCTTCTTGATCTGCCAAGAACAGGCTCTCTTATTGAGGAGATACCACTTGTTGTTTCTTTGGAAGATCCATGGGAGTTCAGATATAGTGCAATGCAGGAAATTATTTCCGGGGATCCCGGGAATTTCACAATCGAGAGATCAGAATCCCCTGTCTACTCAACTATTAGGATAGCAATAGGCAATAATGCCCCTCCTTCCCTAGCGGTCACCAGGTCTGGCGGGACCTCCATATCAGTCCCACTTGATAGCCCAATAAATTTCTATGCAGAATGTGAGGATAGCGCGTTGGAAACCCCCGAATTTGAATGGGAAATATCGAGTAATGGAACAATATTGAACTCGTCTGTCGGGGAGTTCGTCTCTCAGTCAGTGGTTGTTAACTCACTTATCCCAAGTGAGCAGGGATATTCTTCAGGGGATGTTCTGAGTGCTGTGATGACTTGTACGGACTCTTTCCAATCATCTTCATCATGGTATGATAACGTCATTATTGATGGAGAAAATCCAAGTTACGATATCCGTTTTACGGAGATCATGTCAGATGGAACACAGATTGAGCATAATGAATCAGAAGATACCCTCAGTATCAGGTCAGACAGTGAGCTGTTCGTGGACGTACTAGCTTCTGATAGCTCCAACTTACCAGTATCTATCCAGGTGGCTTCCAACAAGTCACAGGGATGGAGGCATTTCTCAAATGACGAATTGCACTTCTCAGACTCTTTTGCCCAGGGGGCCCAAGTGAATGGGATGCATTTGTCAATCGATGAGAGACATCAAGCGAAGCAAAATACCCAGTGGGGACTTTTGTTAAATGTAAGTGATGAGGCGGGAAACTCAATCAAACAAACATGGGATATTCTGGTGAAAGACTCTGCGGGACCAGTGGTAATCCCCTCGCTAATCTCCAACTCAAACCCTGTCACTCCCTCCAACCCCCCGCGTTTTGGAGATAGCCTTACTCTCATACTGACGGAATCCTTTGACGATTTAGATGGTATTGATAATACATCATGGACTGTAGCAGTCGATGGAAACGAGGTATTCACTAATTTGTCGTGGTCAGCGGCTGAAAAGATAGAGATTCCACCCCAAGAAATAGGATATCATGTGATGGCCATACGCGCCCAGGATTCACATGGGAATATCGGGGTTCTTTCATTTCAATTTTCTGTCGAGCCCCAAATTGGGTTTTCTCTTGATGTAATCGGAACACTTGTCTCAGGAGATCAGAAACCGGGCAATATCATCAATTTCGGAGTAACGATTCAGAATACGCAATCCTCAGTTGGTTCTGCAAGGACATGTCATGAAGAAATCTGTTCAGATTATGTCGTTATTCCGGGGGCTACCTCTTCTGCACCCGGAACCTTTGTCTCGAATCTGGAAATCGCCCTCGAAGAGGTCGGCCCATTGGATATACGCCTTGAGTGGATAGGAATAGAAGACGGAGAATCGGGTACCATCGACTTCCCAGAAGCAGTAATGGTCGTCAATCAGGATACTCAGTCCCTAAGTCCCCAAAACAAGTCTTTCTTAGCCGTTCTTTCAATATTGACTCTTCTGATACTACTGGCGAACCGCCTTTGGGGAATCGAGTCCATGAGACCTTAGGAAGATACATCCATCAGTGAAACTCATGAGAGATGATGCTTCCTCGAAGTACATGGTTCTGCTACCCGACTATCCCACTAGGGTTGTTAACGAACATAGAATAAGAGTGGAAAAAATAGCTCTGCTCGGACTTCTAACCATAATCATCGGAGGGGCGTGGTGGCTATGGCCAGCTGTCGAGGGAGAGGCCGATTTACTATCTCGATCTAGTCATGTTTTTGCACTATTTACTTCAGCTATCCTCCTCTCTGACCTAATTGACTACGGGCCAGTCGAGAAATCAAGGATCGGGACAGTGTCGAATGTTCTCTGGCCTAGTTTCATCGCAGTAGCAGCATCGGATTATTCATCCAATGATGCAAAGATTTCATCAGGATTAATGTTGATATTGGCAGTTTTCCTCTGGAAGAACTCACGATCTATTTTTGACCACTCTATAGCAGCTAGAAGACTTAGGGGGATGACAAGCATGGCCGGTCTAGCACTTGCCATCGCAACTATGGCCACGCTCGATCTAGATCCCCCAATATGGGCGATAGTAATTATCTCAGTATCTTTTACGCTGTTCCCTGATCTACTTTCAAAGGATGAGATGTATGACTTGAGGAAGCAATTCTCTTCAAGCTTAGAAAGAGCAGAAGAGTCCATGATGAAACTAAGATCCGAGAATACAGGATTAGAACAAGCTCATTCCATTCTTACAAATGCTAGGGAAGTAGGTTGGAGTAATCCTCAGAAGGGCCTTGAGATTATCGAGGAGGCCCAAAGTGAGGCACTGAGAATCATTGCAATATCTGAGGATCTTGGGGATATAGAGAATGACGCTCTTTCAGCAGTACTCTCAGCTGAGAAAATCTCAAAGGAGGCAAAATCACCAAGAAAAGCTTTCGAAATGGGACTTAGAGAGGCCGAGTTAGGGTCTCTTAGGGAGGCAGAGACTCTCTTCAGAGTTGCCAAAACAAAAGCTCTAGTCATCATAGAACACTGGCAGGAAGCCGTAGACAGCATTTCCGAGGCCGAGAGATTACTTTCAGATATATCGGGTTATTCAGCTGACAACATAAGGGGAATCCTGGAGTCTTCCAAGGAGGCCCTCCTAGCTGAAGATCCATTAGAAGCAAAACAAATCGCTTCGATGATTCCATCACACGTTGATAGCATAGTTGATCTAGTTACAGAATCATCCAAGTCCCTAGAAGACGCTCAGAAGGCAATAGAGACTCTTGAAAATGACGTTCTTCCAAAGCATCTCGAAAAGATTTCAGACTCCAGAAAGGCACATGAGGAAGGGAACTACTCACTCTCCAAGGGACTTTCTGAGAGCATAATCAGGGATACTAGGGAAATCTCTGAATCTTCGAATGAAGTCACTAGGGCACTTAGACAGAGGAAAAAGCTTGAGTCGAGGTTCCCACTATCTGGAGATTGGGTAGAAAGACTTGATCACATAAGCCACCTTTCCGACTCATCCAAATGGTCTGAGGCCGCTTCAGAGCTTCTATCGCTAACTTCAGACCTACGTGAAATCGAGGCCCAGATAAAGGATGCAAGGGAACTGATGGATTTCGTCAACTCAGAGTGGTCATCATTGAGTAAGAAAATTGACTCCAATGGGATCGATATTGGAGATAACGACAGAATTTCAGCACTAAGAGAGATATCAAATGCCGAGAAGAGCCTAGAGAAGGGAGAAGTCCAGTCTTGCTTAAGCTCACTAGGAAAGGCAGACTCCTCTATGGAGAATCTCCGAAGAAAGATATGAGTACACAAGCCTGCTATTCAATGGCCCCAACAGAGAACGTGAGGTATCTAGGTTCTCTATTTCTGGCGACCAATGAAAGGAACCACCAACCAAGCGATAGGATTGCAGTCGACACCATGATTATTGTTCCCAGCCACATCACTATGTTTCCTTCTGTTATCGGCCAAGCCCAGTAGGATACAGATAATATTACCACAACCAAAAGAATTCTAGAGGCTTCACTAGGGGTGTTCCATCCCCTGTGATCTTTCCTCGGTGCTAGGAGATAATCTAGGAAACCCATGCTTCTGCATCGAGCCACGACTTTTCAAGAAGTGTTTGCTTCCATCAAATCTCAGAGTAATATTCCTGAGCCGCTTCCTCGATTTCAAGAGCTACTTCATGCTCATCAATTGTGAGAGTCTTCCCATCTCTCCTTAGAGCCGTTCCATCTACAAAGACATCCATGCAACTAGTTCCAGAGTAGATTAGATTAGAAAGAATCCTCCTACCGTTTCTTCCCCTCGGACGCATTCGAATATCAGATAAATCCCATGTCACCCAATCTAAAGAGTCCTTAGTGGCAAGCTGCCATGTCTGAACAGGATCTAGTATACTGGCATCCCAATGGTCATGTTTCTGAACCATGCTAGCAGCCTTTGCCTCCGCACGCATATCAAGGCCGTTGTTACTAGCCGCCCCATCGGTTCCAAGTCTGACATCTACTCCTGCATCCATCATAGCAGGGTATGACATAGTTCCTCCACACGCCAGCTTCTGGTTAGAAACTGGGCAGTGAACAGCATGTGCCCCATGACTAGCTAGTATCCTCATCTCCTTCTTAGTCACCCATCCACAGTGAGCACAAACAGTCCCCTCAGTGAAGTAGTCAATTGAATCTAGGTATTCAATCGGGTACATTCCCGTTCTCTCGTGACACTGAGCAACTTCCTCTCGTGTCTCTGAGGTGTGTATGCTTAGCCTAGCACCTAGATCCCTCGACATCTCGCTAGCCTTTCTCAGGACCTCTTCCGAGCAGGTATAAACGGCATGAGTGGCAATACCTATCTCCACCCTACCAGAACCCAGTGGGCCTGAACGGATCAAGGCCTCTAGCTCCTTGAGTGCCCTGCCGCTGTCTGACTCTCCATCCTCTTTGGGCGGCCAGTCAGTAGTAGGGCCACAGATAACACCACGCATCCCTGATTCAGCTACAATAGGCGCTATCGAACCCGGGAAGTGGTACATGTCACAGGCGAAAGTAGTCCCACCAGCGATCATCTCTGCGACAGAAGCCCTAGTGCCCACTGAGGCCAATTCCGGAGTTAAGTTTCTCTCACTCGGGAATATGCTGCTCTGCAACCAATCCATCAGTGCAAGGCCTTCTCCCATACTCCTATTGAGGGTCATTGGCAAGTGAGTGTGCCAATTCTGCAGAGACCTAGTGATCAGCAGCTCCTTACCATCGATAGTTTCTATGACGTCCTCATCACCTGAACTCTTAGTATGAGTTCCATCCTCGTGAAGGAGAAAATCGCCTTCTGTAATAATGCCATCATGATCAATGAGACGAGTACTGGTAATCCTCCGAACGCCAGGTCCCATGCTCATCCCAGAGGATATTACACCTCAAGGTTCTCATGACTAGTTGCTTCTTGCAGTAGGTAGGAAAGGAATCATCCTAGTCGCTAAGCTCTCTAGGTTCCTAGTTTGGATCCAGACCTTACCGTTGCCGTTGAATTCCAGAACTATTCCTTCTCCTCCAAGAAGAGCTGAGCCCATTCCACCTACTTTGGTACCTCGATAACTGAGTCCTCCTGTAAATGCAACAACATGTCCATTATCGACGATTACTGGGTTATTCTGATCTACAGCAATCTCTTTGATAGCACCATATGATGTATAGAATACCTTTCCAGGAACTCCTCTCGGGCAGGAAGCTCTCAGAAAGAAAGCCCCCTCTCTTGAGAAAAGAGACTTTGCTCCTTGAAACTTGGTATCGGTGTCAACACTCGGTGTGCAGGCCATGAAAGAACCACCTTGCATGAAAAACTCATCTCCTGGAGACAGGTCAAATTCCATTATATCTCCAGGGGCAGAAGGGGCCAGAGAGATCCATCCCCCAAAAGAGCCAGCAGTGTAATTGTTTACGAAGAAAGACTCCCCACCAAACATAGATTTTGTCATACTCTTGAGAAATCCTCCGATTCCTCCGCCAGAGCCCATGCCTGTTTTCATATCCACCCCTCTTGACTGGGCTACCATGGCGCCCGGCTCGACTTTCAGAGACTCCCCCGGTCCTAGATTTGCGGTCATCAGCGTGAAGGCCGGTCTGAATTCATACTCTACATCCATGATTTTCCGATTATATCTAACCTTATCAATTAAACTACTGCTAAATTATACACACAGCACTGAGAGAACTTACTACCTCTCCTTCTAAATTTTTCATCCAAGCTTCTATTTTGTCTCCTACGATCATTGCCCCCACTCCCTCAGGGGTCCCCGTCCAAATCAAATCTCCCGGACTAAGCCCATACCAGTTTCCAAGGTGACTCATTATGGATTCAAATGAATGAACCATTAGATCAGTGGTAGCCAGTTGCTTGGTCTCACCATTCAAAGATAGACAGATCTCCATTATCCTTGGATCCCAAGGAGCCCAAGTCCCAAGAACTCCAGAGCCTTCGAAACCCTTGCCCTCCAGCCAAGGCCAACCCTTCTCCTTAGCCAGGGTCTGCCGAGTCCTGTTAGTGGTATCGCAACCTATGCACATCTCAACTGGTTCCAGATTCTCACCCAGTCTGATAACCATCTCAACTTCGTAGTCTACATGTTCGTCCGCACGCAATGAAATCACATTATTTCCATCTATATCAGACTCGACATGTGAAGTAGGGGGCATTAGAAAAAATCTGGGATAATCTGTGACGTCTCCCTTTATCTCCTTCGCGTGCCCAACATAGTTTCTGAATACGGCCCAACCCACTGCCATAGCTATCGCACAACCTACAATCACATTATCACATCGATAAATCACTCAGCAGGTTGAAGGCATACGTCACACCGACCTAGTCCGATGGCGGAGGATCCTTATCGAGCTCTCGGTGTCTCAAAGGATTCTTCCGATGCAGAAATCAAGAGGGCTTACAGAAAGCTCGCGAGACAGTATCATCCAGATAGAAATCCCAATGACACAGCCGCTGAAGAGAGATTCAAATCTATTCAAAATGCATATGAATTAATTGGTTCAATTGAGGCTAGAAGGGATTGGGATCAACAGAGAAGAATGGAAGATATGTTTAGAGGAAGGGGATCATTTCCAGGATCCTCCTCAAGCTTTGATTTAGGCGATATAATTTCTCAGTTCATGGGTGGCAGGGGAAATGCCGAGATGGATTTTGGCCCAAATAATGAACGATCCAGATCTGGGGGCCACCCCAATTCACAAGCTAAGGGGCACAAAACCCGTGGAACTGATATCGAGGCAGGTCTAGATGTCACTCTCGAACAAGCTACAAGCGGTACTGAAATCAATTTCTCACATCGGAGGATGAAGAGGTGTGAGAAGTGCAAAGGAGCCAGTTTTGGAACATCTAGGTCTTGCACCAAATGCAATGGCGCAGGAGTGGAGACCAGAGGTAGTAACATCAATGTCAAGGTCCCACCAAGAGCCGTACATGGTCAACAGTTGAGACTCCGGGGAATGGGTCATGAACATCCACAGGGAGAACCTGGAGATCTATTGATAACTCTCAGACTGGATGCTCAGGAAGGTAGAAGGTGGGAAGATGGTAGATTGATCCAAGAGGCCCCCGTACCAATCTCAACCCTTCTCCTGGGAGGCAATGTAAGGATTACCACGCCCATGGGAAAAAGAATTCAGATAGATGTACCAGAGAGAACTAAGATAGGAGATAGAAGGAGGATACAAGGGCATGGCCATCAAGGTTCTGATCTCGATATCGAATTCGTTCTCCAAGAAACTGACAAACTCTCTGAAAAACAGATAGATATCCTCAATCAGCTGAGAGACTGTGGGCTATGAGGCATCACAACCAGTCAAATATAAGCTCAGTAGGGAATCAACGTGCGTGACTTCTCCCGGGTCGCCGAGTATCTAATTCCCCGAAGAAAGAAAATACACGTTTCGGCTGTTATATTCTCAATCCTAATGGTTCCAGGCGTTATGGCAACGTTTGAGCCTATAGACATAGAATCGTATGATATGGAATCCCCTGAGCTAGACGCGAATCTAGTTTTCAGGGAGGAGTTTACCGCAGCTGGAAATATCTGGGGCTTCGGAGTTTTTGTCAGAGATGGGGCTGAATTTGGCAATCCAGATTCTGATGTCTCCATGATCGCCGATTATACTGGTAAGAACTCCGGATCAGAGACTCTGAAGGGTGGAATTCTGAATCTTACTGTATTGAGAGAAATAGACATCAACGCAGACACTCTCAGAAATCATAACGTTTCACAATTCTTTCTGCCCATCGCCTCTGAGATTTCAGGCGATCCTGCAATAGGGATGCTCGATCTCGCTTCAGACTTCAGGTCATTCATGTCTGGTAACTCATCTCTGACTCAGCCTAGAATAAATCCATACAAATTGGCTCTGACGCTAGATCTCGATGAGTCAATGGACCCAGCTCCGACAAACTGGACGGACTGCGGAATACTAGAATGCCTAACTTTCGATGATCCAACGGTCACTCAGGAACATATCGATCTAGCGGCACATAGGATGGCGAACAGTAGCAACGGCTCATTTTTGAGATTCTTATCCAACGATAGAGCGTTCACACCAGATCCCAGTAGCTCAGTCATAGGTCCCATAAATCACACCGTTGGAGAGAATGGTAACCTTGTGTCCGAGGAATGGGAGAAAGGCAGATGGTCAGCCTCTTCTGCTTGGCTGATAGTCAATCTAGATAGAGCAGAGATGCAGGAAAGAGGGTGGACCTTTTCATGGAAAAATGCAACAATAGAATTTGGATACCAAAGAGAGGGACTGACCTTAGTAACGGATCCAATCCGACACTCTTTCGAATACTGTGAGGAAAGGGAGCAGAACAATCAGTCACTTTGCTCGGTCGAATGGCTGTATTTGGCAATAGAGGAAGATTTGAGGGAGACAGATCAACACATAGTGACCCTAATGTTCGCCGAGGGAATAAATGTCGAAATCAATCGTGAACTTCTCTCTAGCGCATACCTGCTCGTAGCGATGTCAATTATCGTAGTGGCCCTGCTTTGGATAAATCTGAGGAGGATTTCTGATGTCGCTATCGTTTCCACAAGTCTCATGGTCTCACTGGTTTGGATGTACGGACTCATAGGATGGGCCATGATTTTCGGTCAGAAGACCGGATTTGAATTCATATTCAGATCCCAATTCTCAAATCTTCTTCCCATTCTTATTCTAGCTCTAGAGATTGATGACAGCCTCCACTCTCTTCATAGGTACAAGGAGGAGAGACGCTTAGGGAAATCCATAGAGGATTCATGTCATGTCTCAATAAGTAAAGTAGGACTTGCAGTTATGCTTACCTCGGTTACGACCATAGTTGCTTTCTCTGCCAATCTCACATCTAGCATAGCCGCACTCAGATCATTCGGTATCGAAGCTGGAATAGGCGTCTTGTGTGCCTTTTTCCTAACTGGACTCTGGGTACCACTTGCTAGACTGGACATTGATAGCTGGTTGGAATCAAGAGGTAAACTCCTTGATGAAGATCCCGACAAGATTCACATGATTCCAAAATCTTGGCTTTCATCGATAACTACCAAATCATTCAAGATGTACCCCTTGGTCATCATCGCAGTCCTTCTAATAACCATGTCAGCTGTGCCAATGATGACATCCCTGGAAGGAGATTTCCAAGTCGAGGACTTTGTTGAGGAGGAGTCGGATCTAGCAGTCGGAGTGGGGCTAATCAATCAGAGATTCAGCGATGAGGGAGAACCTGCTTACATCCTTCTAGAAGGCAATATGACTAACCCAAGAATTCTGGGCTCGATAGAAGAATTAAGAGAAAATATGAATTCACACGGGCCAGAAGATCCCAACCAGTTAACCAGATCCCCAGATGGCGAAGTAGAGCTTCTGGCAGTAGATCAGATGCTATGGTATCTCAGAGCGGCTATGGCTTGGGACCAGACTCCCTTCGAGCAGGCTGGTTGGAATTTTAGTTCCAATGATGGAGGAATTGGCTGTGAGACCGTTGTCATTCCAAATAGGAACTTTGAATTCATATTCATACCCTCAACTAATGATAGTAAATCACTTGAGTTTCTTTATGGGTTCATGATGACTAGAGGAGTACCAGCTAGTGGTGGATACCCAGCTCTTTCAGCGAGCATAGTTGGAGAGTTTCTACAAGTGGAAGGAAAGCTGGACTATGATAAGCCGTGGTTGACTGAATCAGGAGAAGCTCCCCTATACCCCAGAGCAACACTAAGATTCGGAATATCTAGTCCAGAGCAATTCGCATTGGTAGAGCCAGCATTGGAGCAATTGCAGAATGATATGGAACCTCTACAGAATCTATCCACCAGTCTTCTCAGGGATAGAGGATCACTAGATAGCGCATTCATCAACGAAAGCTATCCTATATCATGGGCAATACCCACAGGTGAGCCAGTGGTCAGATTCGTTGCAGCCAATTCTATGCAGGATGACTTACAGGACACGATTATCCTCGGTGTGTTTCTTTGCTTCATCACACTATGGTGGGGATTCAGAGACAGCGGCACCACTATTCAGAGGATAAGAAGAAACATTTCTACCATTCGTGAAAAAGCCCCTCTAATACTTTTCAATATCATAATTTTCGCGATAATCTCACTAATATTACTAGGAGAGGGTTATCTCTTACACTTCGTCGCTTTAGCACTAATTATGTCTCTGACATTCGGCACCACATCATTCATTTATGCCGGAATAACCACTACTCCCATATTCATAATGATCATTTGGCTGTATGCATTAGTCGATTTGTTTGGATATGGGTTGAACATGGTCACCGTTTCAATTGCCGCGATCTCTTTGGGAGTAGGAGTAGACTACGTGATTCATCTTATCGAGAGATATCGAGAAGAGATAGAAGAAGGAAAGTCACAGTTAGATTCTATTGCGGTCGTTGGAGGTGCTTCGGGTCTAGCACTCTTTGGTTCAGCACTATCCGATTTTGCTGGCTTCATGGTAATCAACCAGTCCAAGATGGGTTTCTTCTCAACCTTCGGATTATTTTGCGCGATAATGATTGTCCTGTCATTGATTGCAAGCATGGTCATCGCACCAGCTCTAATTGGGATGTTCCATAGATCCAAAACCTACAACATGTAAGAAATCAAGGTAAGCAGCAAGCCTGATATCACGCTTTGGATAATTATCAAACCACTCTTTCTCCTACAGGCTTCTGATACAGCCACATCATCATGCTTCTTCATTCCCGAAGAAGATTCGTGAGTTCCTTGAAAACCATGATAGACGCATACCTGAGTTCTAGATTCCAACAGAGTCAGGGTACCTCCGGTGAATAGTCCAAAAAGAATACATATTCCCAATACTGACTGGCTGTCAAGAGGAAAGAAAATCACACAAAGAATGGCTATTAGAAATAGAAAAAGACCAATATTACGACGATTCTTCATTCCTGTTTGTGAAATATTTCTTATTTTTTCTACAGACGAGTCCACCGAACTACCTCCAAATACCAAGTGAGTCTCTAAGGGCGGACTCAAGGTCTTTGTGGAGGAATTCATAACCCGAACTCTGTAATCTACTTGGTAGAACTCTCTGCCCCTCTATTAGAAGCGGTCCAGCGAGCTCCCCAAATAGTATCTTCATGCTAATCCCGGGAATTGGAGCGAAAGCTGGTCTTCTGAGGACTCTTCCAAGAGTCTTGGAGAAAACCTTCTGCTTGCAAGGATTGGGAGCAGTAAGATTGTAGGCGCCCACACAATCCCGATTCATCATCAGGTGATGTATTGCGTAAATCTCATCATCCAGTGAGATCCATGACATCCATTGCTTTCCCCCTGCTAATGGGCCTCCCCCACCCATTTTCCATGGTAAGAGCATTCTTCCAAGTGCGCCACCTGCGGCAGATAGTACGATCCCATTACGAGTATTGACAACCCTAATTCCAGATTCCTTGGCTGAATCAGCATAAGACTCCCATTGAATTACAGTATCAGTTAGAAATCCACTCCCAGGTGAACTATCTTCCGTAAGCTCTTCATCACCACGATTTCCGTAGTAACCAATAGCACTAGCCACGATGAATGCCTCTGGCTTCTTATCCAGTTTAGACATCGTATCCGAAAGCAACAGGGTTGAATCTCTCCTAGAGTCGATAATCAAAGCCTTCCTTTTTTTACTCCATCTTTTATCGCCTATTCCTGCACCACCCAGATGAATAATAACGTCAAAGCCCTCAATATCTGAGGGATTAAGAATTCCTTCATCAGGCTTCCAGAACAACTCCTTAGTACCTTCCTTAACTGGTCTTCTCACTAATCTCCAAACGTCATGCCCACCGGTGTCCAAGAAGGCAACTAGCTGAGTACCTATCAGGCCAGATGACCCTGCAACCAGAATTTTCTTCCTCTCTTCATGTGAGAATTTTGAATGCTCCTTCATGTCCCTTTGTAGTCTAAGCTCCCTCGCCCTGAACATTTTTGAGATTCTACTCTTTACTAGCCATCCTCCAAGAATACTATCAGCTAGATTTCCCAAGGGCCCGAAGGGTACCTGATATGTCACCTCGTCTTTTACTGTAGTTTTTCCTCCGGATTCAATTAGATCATGATTATGATTCCAAGACCAAAACGGCCCCTTGACCATTGTGTCAGCAAAATGATGAGGTGGCCTGTAGGCGGTATGCTCAGCAACCCAAGTCATCTTCAGAAATGGCGCTCCCGGAGCGGGAAAACGAAAGACCCTCTGAGACCCAACCTCGAGAGAATCATCTGCTCTTACCTCTTCAGCTACTTCCCATGGAGGCATCAGTCTTCTGAATGACCCCTCGTGTTCGAACCACTCGAATGTCGAATCAATATCCGCATCTACTACAGTTTCGTGTGTGTATTTGTACATTCAATCACCTTGGCGGACTTTTTGGAATAGGCGCGTCTTCTGCCCATCTCGAAAGGTAACCATCTAGCTTGAGCTTCCGCTTGGTGTTAGCAGATGACATGTAGCGAATCTTTCCAAATATCGGTCTTTCTGGACCCCATGCCCTATCATGCCTCCCCAATACCCAGAATATGCCAGTGTAAGAGTTAGGATCTCTGCCATCTAGAGCCCATCTGTCATTGATTCTTATCATCCAGTCAGCAGCTGTCTCTGGATCAGGAGACCATTCCAGTATTCTCTTTCCCCAGAGCATTCTAAGGTAATTGTGCATGTGACCGGTTCTCAAGAGCTGTCTCTGTGCCGAGTTCCAAACTATATCATCAGTCTTGGCCCCTTCAATTTCTTCAAATGTATAATTTACTCTCTCATCGTCCCTGTGTTCATTCAACGTCTTCTTAGCCCATCGAGGAATTGAATCGAGGCTATCGTGGTCTCTTCTGAAGTGAGCAAAGTTGAATCCAAGCTCTCTCCAGGTGATGATCTGATCGAGGAATGACTCAGAAGACTCCGAAAGCCCCCACCAACCAGCTCTCGACCCTCTTCCTGTATCTTCTATGCACACTGAGTCATATGTCCAATTCCCTCTTTGTAGTACTGACTTTACGATTCTAAATGAAGAGATGTGTCCGAAATGCAACCAGGGAGATAGGCCGCTGACTGCTGGGTTATCAGCATCATTTCTTCCTTCAGAGTATTTCTCCAGTCTATTATCCAAGAAATTACCCAATCTCGATGCCGCATCGAAAAACCCTCCTCTTACTGACTCGACCGGGAAAACGTCATGATCTATCTCAAGCGGAGCCATAGCTTTCTTTCCGACACTCCCTCCTTCTGCTACTCTCCATATCCATTCTAGCGGCGGAAATTCTAATTCCAACTCTTTCACAATTTCCGAGAACCTAGACATGTCCATTTCTATGTCCACATCGATATCTTTCATGGGATCCTCGTTAGGGAACGTTGACAAAGCCGCATGGAGGCTTCTCTGAACGTGCTTCCTGAATGAGTAAGCAGTCTTGTGAGCATCATCAGCATAACTCATTGGAATAATTCCGTTTGAATCAACAGCCTCCACAGTGACTTTACAAGACCGACTAGCTCTTTCCATTACCCAACGTGGAAGATATGTGGGGTAGTCATCGATGATAACAGCACACGCCTTAGTTGACATCTTCTTCAACATTCCATCTCCCGAGTCAATGTGATTCTCAATCCAAGGAATGTAAGTTATCCCATTATCACCAAATATGGACTTGTTATCGACCATTCCCTGGACTACGAATGTAAGGATCCTCTCAGAGGACCACTCGTGCCGTGTCGAGATGCATTCAATGACCAATAATGGTTTATCTAGCTCTAAACTAATCTCTATTGCCCTGTCTAAGGCAGCATTGTAATGATATCTCCTTGTAGATGTCATCCAGTAAAGCACGAACTCTCCTGACGTGTTAACAAGCTCGTCATTGAGTTTACGAACTCGTGGGGAGATAACATCAACAGCTTCTCCGTACACATCAGCCACGCTCTGTTCAACGATGTTGTGCATATAAGGCGGTGTTTTCCAGCCTATTCGATTTCAAACACTCATTCATAACCTCTAGTTACAACCGAAGCACATGACTATCCAAGTCAACAAAGATGCTGAACCAATTGAAATTGAAGCAGATGCCTTCCTGCCCACGGAGTATGGAAACTTCAGGGTGAGTGTTACACTGGATGACAAAGGCAAGGAGCACTCACTCCTGTACACAGGTGATATTTCGCATGGTGAAGCCCCACTGGTCAGGATTCATTCAGAATGCTTGACTGGTGACGCATTCGGTTCGATGAAGTGTGATTGTGGTCCACAACTACAGGCTGCAATGAAAAAGATACAGGAAGAGGGGTGCGGCGCTATCGTGTACCTTAGACAAGAAGGAAGAGGAATCGGATTGCATTCCAAGATCCAGGCCTATGCTCTCCAAGACATAGGTTATGATACCCTTGATGCTAACTTAGCCCTAGGACTTCCCGCTGATGGAAGGGAGTACGGCATAGCTGCTAAGATGCTCAAGGATGCGGGCGTTGAGACAGTTCGTCTAATGACAAACAACCCATTGAAGATTCATGGCCTGCGAGAAAATGGTATTGAGGTCGTTAAGAGGGTCGAGCACATAACCGGAGTTTCCATTGAAAATTTGAACTATCTCTCAACCAAGGGAAAAAGAATGGGCCATATACTTGACATATAGGCAGCCGTCCGACCGACTGGAGAGAAAAACATGTCATCGATGATTGGACAGAAAGCGCCAGATTTCTCGCTAATTACGAGCGAGGGTGAAGAATTTAATTTCAGTGACTTGGAAGGCTCGTGGAAAGTACTTTTCTTCTACGCTAAAGCTGGTTCTCCAACTTGCAAAAGAGGATGTTTGAACTTCAAGCAACAATACGATTTATTCCGCTCTCTTGAGCCACCCGTGGAGATAATTGGCATAAGTCAGGATTCGGTCAAGCAACACAAGGCCTTCAGAGAAGAATTAGATCTTCCATTCACCCTTCTGTCTGATCCAGATAGGGTCGTCGCTGATATCTTCAAGGTTCCAGTGCACTTAGGCTCATTCCCTGCAAAATCCTCCTTCGTAATCGGCCCGGACAACACCATTCATCATGTCTATGATTGGCTTTTCAGGCCCAGGAGGCACGTTGCTAAAATTCTAGATTCTCTAAGCAAGATAACTGATGGGGGCGGATTCTCCTGACGTGGAACCAGATACTCACTGATGCAGGGTTATCTGAAAGGGAGATAAATGCCCTAACAGTACTCTCTAGAAAGTCAAACATAAAGGCCAGCGAATTAGCAAAGGAGCTAGATACTACCAGGCTTGATGCTTACAATTCACTAGAGAGATTACAGAGAATAGGACTTGTGACAACCACAGCAGATAGGCCTATGAGATTCTCTAGTCCACCTCTTGATCAAGCGGTGACACATCTGATAGAAATCAGGAAAGAACAGCTCAATCGGATCGAACAAGGACTTGGGGACATACAAAGCGGATCCAAGTACTCATCTGTAGTTGAAAAGAGTACATCTGACGACGAACCGAAGTTCGCTGTTCTCAAGGAAAGGGTCCACATCATGAAGAGAATGGAGAAGATTTCTGAAGGATCTAAGAATGACATCGTCCTCACTCTCGGGAAATTCGGGATTCTTCATCTATGTCGAAGTAGTGCTCTGCAGGCTGTCAACGAAGCGGCATCTAGGGGAGTTAGGGTAAGGGTTCTCTCACAACTTGAAAGAAGGACAATAAGGTTCTACAATGACCTCCATGATTCTATTGAAGTACGTCACTCTGATGACTTGGATGCCCAAGGAGCTCTTGTGGATAACTCCGAAGTGATTCAATATCTCAGTATGGAGGCGAACCCCGTAGGCAGAGGAAAAAACGACGCTGCCTTGATGGTTGAATCAGAGTCGTTCGCCGAATCTCAGAGAAATCTCTTGGATACAATATGGGAGGATGCCGTGCCTTACGAAACCGCCTCAAAAAGATTCACTGAGGAGAGAATCGTTGATCCTCTAAAACTAACTATTGACAGTGGGTCTTTCCTTGAAAAAATCAGAGAAGTCTTACAGATATCAGATGATGTACCCGAAGTCGATACCCCCTTCAACCCCGATGCTTTCTTAGCTTCCGGATTGGAGATAAGTGATGCTCGTAGAAGCCTCGAGTCAGGAGGAATCGAAGCACTATCGGATTTTGGTATCGATATCAAATCCCTCTTGAGGCAAGTAGGAAACAGAGTGGGACAGGAGCTCTCATTTTCTCTGAGAAATATCGAAGGCAATATCGAATTTCTAAATGAGATGATGGACTGGTGGGAATATGCAGGACTTGGACAGTTAAGCTACGATATAGACCCAGAGTTCCACATTCTAGTTGAGCATCCTCCCGAGAAACCAGGCAGTCTGCCCATTCACTCCTTAGATGACGGAATCATTGAGGGGGCATTAATGTCCAGATATCCGGATGAATCCGGCGTCAAAGTGATTAGAACTACATCCCAAGACAGTGAAATATCAGTAAGATATGAGATTAATTTCGATAATTAGTACTCAGAATGCATACATCACATTATATTGCTATCTCCCTGCCTAAGCATATGCGTCTCTTGAAGTTCATACTCTTCATGAGGCAGATTACTAGGAAGTCCCCTGCAAATCTAGATTGGATTCAAAGACAGGGACTACTTTCCGTGAAGCTTGCTCAGATTTTTGCCTTAAGGCCTGATATCATCAGTATAGAGAAGTGTAAACAGCTCCAAACCCTATACAGCCAGGCATCAACTATCCCTGTTGAGGATGTCTTCAAGATACTGAAGGAGAAGGCCCCAGATGCGTATCACGAGAGGATAGCGTGGTTTGATGTCGAGCCTCTGGCGGCCGCATCAGTAGGACAGGTTCACAGAGCTAGATTGAAGTCCGGTGAAGATGTAGTGGTGAAAATAATCAAAGATAATCACGAGAAGAGGTTCAAGAGAGACGTTAGAAGAATGAGTCGCTGGCTGAGAGTCGCAATGATATTCTCTCCGAAACTGAGAAGAGTTGGTAATCCGATAGCCCTCCTTGATCACGTTGAAGATTACACTCTTAGAGAATTAGATTTGAGGAACGAAATCAATGGTGCCGAGAAACTACGTGCAATCAAGGAAGACCTAGCAGATGATTTCCCCATGCCGAGACTCAGATTCCCAGAATACTATCCCGAGATATCTAACAGACACGTGTTGGTATCGGAATTAGTGAAAGGACAAACACTCGAACAAGGAATAGTTAATTCCTCTCTAAAATGGGAAGATCTCCTTGAGCTATTCAGAATTCACGGTGCATACATGTTTGGGATCGGAACGTTCCATGGAGATCTCCATCCAGGTAACTGCATACTAGACAATGATGGAAACTTTGTTTTCATTGACAATGGGGCAATCTGCGAGGCCCCGAGGAAAGTCAGTAAATCACTTTTCAACTTCTTCTTCCATCTCTCTGCGGATGACAAAGATCTAGCTTTCGAAGCTCTCATCTCTCTTGCCGAGAGAAGACCAAGGTCTCCTGATATCGAGAAGTTCAAGGAAGATATGCACGAGATATATCACAATTTCGAAATTTTGAGTGTTGGTGAGCAGAGTCTTACCGAGGTTATGATGAAAACAGTCAAGTCAGCTGTCGAGAATGCAGGGGCTGACTATGGGGAAGAAGGGTTCCCAATCATCCGCTCACTGATGTATATGGATGGCCTAGTTATTAGGACGTATCCAGAGGTCAAGTTGATTTCCGAGATGAGGGGCTCATTGGATGAGTTCAAATCCGGTTTAGATATGGGGAGTTAGAATGTCGGGACATAGTGATGTGGTAGTTGTTGGCGCGGGACCCGGTGGATTAGCATGTTCAATGCTCCTTGCTAAGGCTGGAATCAACGTCACAATTCTTGAGAAATCAGATGATGTAGGGGGCAGGACCCGAGTTTTCGAGAAAGACGGCTTCAAGTATGACAATGGCCCTACATTCTTTCACTACCCAGAGATTGCAGAGGAAATTTTCGACTCATTGGGACTTGATGCCAGAAAGGAATTAGGATTAATTGAACTGAATCCGAATTATAAGCTTGTATTTGGAGCAGGAGGGAGTATTAACGCCAGCACTGATCTAGAGGACATGGTTTCTCAGATTGGAGAACTCTGTGGCGAGGATAATGCAATTGGGTTCAAGAAGTACATTGAAGACAATAGAACTAAACTGAAACTATCCAAGAATTGCCTGAACACGCCTTGGAGCGGATGGACCGATTTACTGAGCCGCAGAGCTCTCAGGGTTTCCAGAGTTCTAAGGCCCTGGAGAAGCGTTTCTTCCGATCTTTCAACCATGTTCTCCGATGAGAGGATGCAGTTAGCGATGTCTTTCCAGACCAAGTACCTAGGAATGAGTCCATTCCAAGCACCAAGCTTGTTTACTATCTTAGCATATCTCGAATATGAGCATGGTGTATTCCATGTGGAAGGTGGACTAGGGACAATAACCCAAAAGATGGCTAACATAGCAAGAGAGCATGGGGTCAAGATAAAATTGAATGAGCCAGTTACTGAGTTTGTATTCGAGGGGAAAAAGGTCATCGGAGCTAGAACAGAAAATGGAGTATACACAGCTGACAGATTTGTAATGAATGCTGACTTCGCTACTGGGATGAAGGGACTAATTCCCGATAAATTACGTAAGCGATGGTCGAATAAGAAACTGGATGAAAAGACATACTCTTGCTCAACGTACATGCTTTATCTTGGAATTGACAAACTCTATGATACGCCCCATCATCAGATTTATGCAGCCAAAGACTATCAGAAAAACCTCAAGGAAGTCACTGAGAATAGAGTTACTTGGGATGACCCCTCAATTTACGTCCAGAATGCATGTGTTACTGATCCAACCATGGCTCCAGAAGGTCACTCGACAATCTACGTCCTAGTTCCCGCAAGCAATTCTCATGAAGGAATTAATTGGGAAGAGATTAAGGATGATTATATGGATGTCATACTAAATCAGATGGAGAATCTAGGGTTTGAAGGAATCAAGGATCACATAGTATCGCAGACGATAGTAACTCCCGATGACTGGGCATCTCGTGATATCTACAAGGGAGCAGTCTTCAATCTCGCACACGGTCTAGATCAGATGCTATGGAGAAGACCCCAGAATAAATTCGAGGAATTAGAACGTCTGTACCTTGTAGGGGGGGGAACTCATCCGGGGAGTGGTCTTCCAACTATACTTGAGAGTGGTAGAATATCCGCTAAGTTGATTTGTGCGGATATGGGGGTAGTTCCTGACTGGAACGGGACCGATACGTGGTTTGAAGGAATCAAGAAGCCACGAACTATCTCAAATAAGACAACTCAAACAAATTAAATAGACGGAAATGAGGCATTCAGATGGAACCAATAAACGGAGCGATGTTGCTCATAGCAACTATTTGGGTCGGGCCATTCTGGTTATACATGCTTCTAGAGCCTCATTCAGAAAGAACCAATGAATGGATGAGCGGACCATGGTTTTTACTGGGCCCCTTGCTAGCCTACCTGGTCATGGCAATCCTCAATCCAAATGGACTACTTGACTTGGTAATCGGCGAACCAGCTGAGATAGGCGACAGACTGGTGACTATGCTTGGAACCGAAGAAGGAACCGTTCTAGCCTGGACGCATATGGTTGCGGGAGATATCATAGTTACTAGATGGATGTGGAAGAGTGCCTTGGAAAACAACCTCTCTATGGCCAAGATTAGAGCAATTGTCGCATTGGGAGTCATGCTAATGCCAGTGGGTCTACTATTGCATGTTATCTGGACCCCCCTCGGTAAAACCGAATCTCTGGACGGTTAACAATGGGGGAAAAATCAGTTCTAATATCCCTAGAAAGAAAAGACAGCTATTGCATATTGTCATTCTCAGATGACACGTCCTTCGAGTTAGGATATCTAGACGTAAGGAAAAACTGTCAATGCGCCAAATGTAAGCCCAGGCAGATCAATGAGCAGATGAAGATTGAATTTGAGGAAGAAATTTCTAGGATGATGTTAGCGAAGCCAAAAGTCGAGCAAGTAGGTAACTATGCAGTCAGATTTGAGTGGCCTACGGGATGTTCAAGTGGAATTCACTCTTTCTCCCACCTTAGGAAAATATCTGAGTCATCCGGTAAGAAAATTTAATATTTTCATACGAAGATATCAAAACTCGGGAATCCCTCGGATATACAACGAAGATGCGGATGCCCTCCGACTTTCGTTGGTGATAATATGCAAGAAGACTCTTCGGAAAAAACCTCAGATAAATCCGAAGAAGACGATTGGCATCTTTATGCCAATGCAGATTATGGTGCAGCAGAATCATTAGAAAAAGAACCTGTAAAAGAAGACAATACAGTAGATGAAGAATGGTTTGATGGAGATGACTTCTACCACGAGGGTTCGTCAATAGACTGGGAGTCCCCGCCCTGTCCAGCCCCTCTGGGGATAGCTCATGTGATCAAAATTGGAGTATGTGATCACTGCCTGCATAGAATTGGTGGGAGGAGGACAGAATCTCTCGGTTTCGAAGGAGGGGCATCTCTACGCAAAGAGGCGTTCTCCAGGGATTCAGAACTTTCGAATTTCGAAGTCCCTGAACTATGCCCACTATGTGAGAATCTTTTCGATGATGTTGGAAATATCGCTGATAGGATAATTGAGACCCTAGATGGAGTTCAGTTCAAATCGATGCAACTAGGAATACATCTGCCCAAAGATCTAGCCCAGAGTGAGGATTCGATAAGGACCAAACACGGCTCTCAAGGGTCAAAGCCCCTGAAGGCATCATTCGCTCTAGCAATTCAGTCAGAGATGTTGATTAGAATGCCAGAAATAGCCTTTGTCAAGGAGTATCCTGACATAATGGTGACAGTAGACGCCCTGACTCTCAGGGTAGATACCGATGTTAGGCCAGTCTTCATCTATGGGAGATATGAAAAGCTGGTCCGTGGAATACCGCAAACACGCTGGCCTTGCAGGTCATGCAGGGGAAGAGGAGATGGGTGTGAAAGCTGCGAGGGAACGGGCCTACAGTACAGAGAATCCGTTCAGGACATCATTGGGGACCCAGTAAAAGAGACTCTTATTGCTTCTGATACTTCATTTCATGGAATGGGCAGGGAAGATATTGATGTGAGATGCCTTGGCTCGGGAAGGCCATTTGTCTTGGAGATTAAGAACCCAAAAATCAGAAATGAAGAACTTTCTGTCATAGAGGGAAAAATAAATTCGAATAATCCTGACAAAGTGAGAGTTAACTCACTAAGATGGTGTCAGAAGAAAGAAGTCAGTAGAGTGAAAGAGACACGTTCCGAGAAATCGTACACTATCAGATTCAAGATCGAGAACCCCCCTTCAGAGAAAGAAATTACCGAGGCCATCCATAGCCTCTCAGGAATAATTCTCGATCAAGAAACCCCTAAGAGGGTATCACATAGAAGAGCCGCAAAGACACGTAAGCGAAAAATCACCTCTATAGCAGATATTCTCATTGAGGGGTCAGAAATACAATTCTCCCTCAGGTGCGAAGCGGGAACATATGTCAAAGAATTAGTTCACTCCGACGAAGGAAGAACTACTCCCTCTGTCAAATCGGTAATTGATAGGGAATGTGAGGTATTGTGGCTAGATGTCAATGAAATCCACGCTGATTGAATTTCAAATAACAATCCGACGCACTTAATAGCGGGCCTCAGGTCGAGCGTTTCCACGACCTATGGTCGAGGTGATAAAATGGCAACGCGAACCCATGGCACTAGACAGGGAACTAGGTCTATCCTCAAGAAGAAGAAGACCCAGAAAGGAAGGCTCTTCATTAGTCGTGTCCTCCACCCTTACAAGGAAGGTGACAAGGTTTCCATCGTCCTAGATGGTGCTCAACAGAGAGGAATGCCACACAGGAGATTCCATGGACTAACTGGGACTATTGTTAAGGCACAGGGTAATGCATTTGTCGTGAATGTGGTACAAGGAAACATGGCTAAGACCGTTGTAGCTAGGCCAGAGCACTTGAGACCAGCGTAGAGGTGATTTGATGGCAAACCGTGAGTTCATAGATTTTGCAACAGTAAGAGACCTCTTAGAAGCCGCAAATGAGAGAAGAGGGGAACTGTCATACGAGCAGATGATGGCTCTACAGCACTCTACATGGGCCGCCAGCACCAATAGGGGCGGAATAAAGACCGACCCGGAAGTATTTGTCGCACTATTCTCCAAGCTAATGGAAAATGAAAAATTAGCTGAGAATCCAGATATATGTGCCAAAATAGCTGAATTGGCACCTATGGAAGTTTCTGGTGTTAGGGTGATAATAGCTAGCAAGAGAGTCGCTATGGACACATCAGAGATAGAGGAAATAATAGAAATCGTAAGACAGAACGTCCTCTGATCAGTATTTCTCATTATTTCTTCTAACTAAACAATTGATGAGGGGTACCCCCCCTCCAGCATTTGAGAAATATGTGTGCGCAAGCTCCAACCGACTCGGGAAACAGAGAAGATGGCCCATTGGCCAACGAGTCTGCAGTCATAGTTCTGGATATTCTCGATAGGCTTCCTTCCGGTTATGAGCTACAAGGCCTCTCCTCTCCTTCGATGTATCTTGTAAGAGCTAGAATCGAGGATAAATCCATAGATTCGCCAGGAGCTATTGTAGAGACCTCCTCAGATTCTATAGGTGCCCTCTCTGAAATAAGATACAGGGACTTGACAGCAGAGTCTTCTAGCTCCCTCAATGAGGCAATAATAGATTCAATAAATAAAGATTCAGAAAGGCATCTGGGCTTTTACAACAGAGCTAACAACTTATCCTTGAAGTATCACGCCTTTCAGCTTCTACCAGGAATAGGCAACTCAAAGGCACTACAGATGGTCAAAGAGAGAGGGGCTTCTGGCTGGTCCTCATTCGAAGAAGTTGACAAGTCCTGTGGGATAGAATCAGCTAATCTTCTCGCAGAGAGATATGTCGGAGAGATGGAGGATCCCTCGGAGTCTCCAAGCCTCCTAGAACTTCTCGTCCGCTCCGGAATTTAGTCGGAGGTGTTAGTTTGGAAGATTTAGACCCTAGGATGCTAGTGGATCTCCTTCGGGACAGAATCAATCCCGATAAAAGTCTAGGCCAACATTTCATTCTAGATGAGAATATCATTTCTGACGCGGTCAACATGCCTGGGCGCATTGGTCATGATGTCACAGAAGAATCTCATGTTCTAGAAATTGGGCCCGGGCCGGGATCACTAACTCTTGAAATCCTGAAAAAAGGAGCCAGAGTTACTGCCTTTGAGATAGACGAAGAAGCAGTAATGCATTTGGCTCGAGTCTTCAAGGGTTTAGAAGATCAACTTTCAGTAATACATGCTGATGCACTAACAGTAGACTGGCCTGAAGATACTACTCATATTATTGCAAATATTCCATATAGCATTTCAAGCCCTGTCCTAGATAGGATTCAGGACCATCACATCTCTAACCCACTCAAGGCAGTAGTTCTATTGGTCCAAGATGAATTTTCAGAGAGGATGGCTATGAACAGGGGTCCCCGTAGTATGGGTCCATTGGGCCTCTCTCTTTGGCTAGATTTTGAGATTCATACGGGAAAAAAGGTACCTCCAGGATCATTTTCGCCGCCCCCCAGAGTCAATTCCAGGTTAATCATGCTAGAGCCAAAGGAAAGCGAGATCATACTCGAACATAGAAAAATGTTCAAACTTATCTCCCAGCATTGTTTCGCTAATAGGAGAAGGAAAATGAGCACTCTTGTGTCGAAGCCACCTAAGAGGGTAAGTAGAGTTAGGGGATGGCATAAATCTAGATGGAATGATGCTCTTTCTCACATAAAGTCAGAATCTCCCGAAGGACTAAGAGATGGATGGTTGAATATGAGGCCAGATGATATGATAATATCGGAATGGTTAGTTTTGTGTAACTACTTTTCTTCCTTTGAGCCCGAAAAATGATGCTCCAGTCATCGCCTTGATAGGTCCCCCCCCTCTCGGCGTGGCACGGCCGGACACCCTGTCCGCAGACAAATGGAGTTGAAGTCATGGCAAAGAAAGACACTTATCTGGCTCTCCTAAGGAGAGGCATTGATGAGAATACCGCCCAAATCCTATCTGATGGGGGAATCAAGGTTGGCGATCTCAAGAAGATGGATGAAGAGACCCTAGTCAATAATTACGGTCTAAAGAAGGATATTGCAACTTCAGTGATTGATGCAGTGAAGTCAGGCCCTCGCACATCCAGCAAGCAGAGGTTCCTAGCTGACGTCTTATCCAAGGATGGTAAGCCCAAGGTCGATAAAATCGAGGAACAGAGGTTCAAGCGTGAGCAGAAAGATCTACTTGCAGAGCTACTGGAGAAGAAAGAGCAGCTAAGGATGGCTAGAGTGGAGTCTTTTAGGAATAAGAAGCTAGTGATGAATAGGTTGGGCAAAACAGTCGAGCTCATCGTCAAACTCGAAAATACCTTCGACGACGAGTCAAAGGACGAACAGCGTTCTAAAATTAGAGACCAACTGGAGACTAGGGGATTAGAGGCCGCTAGAGATCACGAGATGCTAGAGCTTGTTGGAACCCCGCAAGATATTGTTGACTTCAGAAGGAAGATTGCTCCAACTCTATGCCTCTACGCATGTCCTCACTGTGGCGAGGAGATGGATCCAAGAGGTGGGAACCTGATGGATGATATGTCTGACTATGTTTTCATTTGCTGGGAGTGCGAGAAAGAATTCAGATCTCCTATGGCAGAATCAGTCGAAGAACAACTCTCCAATGGCTCTAGAATCTCCATTAATCCAAACATAAAGCCCAGACTCCCAGTCGTCAAGCCTCCGAAGAAAGTGGATAAGTCATCAGTCGTGGAGCTTATGATGAAGGATCTAGAATCAACTGGTGCATCTGCAGAAGAGCTCGAAGCCGCTGTCGAGTCCAGCAAACTTTCAGGTGGTTTGATGGATATCGATGATTGGATAGACCAGACTCTAGCAGCCAAGGGATACATACAGGCCCAAGAAGATCGAGAGGACTTCATTATTGCCACTGGGGCTGGAGCTACAAAGTTCAACAAGTGGATGAAGAAGGCTGGTTTACGCTTCAATAAGCAGACCGGAAGGTGGTCTAGAGGCGACTTCTGAGGATTCGCATGACCAAAGATAATGTTACAATACGCTTCTTCAGAGGAGATTCTGAAATTGGAGAGGCCACCCTAATCGAAGGTCAGACTATTCTCGAGGTAGCCGAGGATGCTGGAGTGGAAATTCCAAGAAACTGTACATCTGGAACATGTGGGACTTGTCTTGTAACTCTAATCAGCGGGGATGTTCCAATACCTGACGAGATCCCTCCTGGATTGGATGAATACTTGCTTGGAGAGGGTGGAATCTTGACATGCTGTCTTTCGCCCATATCATCTTGTGAAATTGATGTGAGGCCCCCTTTGTAGGTGAGATTATGGCGGATTTTAGTGATACTAGATTCGTAGCCTTCCTAATCTTCGATGTCATAGCAATCTCCCTAGCTGTCTGGTGGATATCGAGAAAACTAAAATCCAAGCTAGAAGAAGTGGAAAATCGAAAAAAGAGCAAAAAATAGTATGCTTCCATCACTCGTTTACAGCAGCTGTCCACCTATCAGAGTGAGGTATTCCAACAACTTCGATGTGGCATGCTAGCACTCCGCTTTGACTGCTAATTAGATTTCTGAGAGAGATAAGATCATCTATGCAACAGGGACAATGAGGGTGTGTTGGCTGAATCCACAACTGGACTATTCCCGAATCATCAACATCCACACCCCTCAAAATCGACTCATCCGTCAAATCCTTTCCATGTGGCTCCTTCCTTCCTCGGAGGGCCCTTGCCAGCCTCTTCTGAGCGATCTCCCTTGCTCTGGTCATCTTACCACTCCGTGTGTATCGGGAATGACGATCCCGCAGTTAGACACTCCATGCCATCGGACGTCCTGTACCATGTATCCTCATTTCCAATCGAGCCATCATAATGTATCACCTTAGGCTCCACAGCCATCGTTCCATGAACTGGCAATGGTCGATCAAAACCCCTTGCAACCACAGGGGTCTCATCTAGCTCCAGTCCTACAGAGTGGCCCAGGAAGTTTGACTGATCTGGAGCCATGCCCATCAGATGCTCTGAATGCCCCATCTCCTCTGATATCGATCTTCCAATCTCCCATGACTGAGAGCAATCATCTCCTCTTCCCAGTGAAGAAACTACTGCATCCCTTATCTCAGTCATATCCTCAAGTCTCGACAGCCATTCCCCTCTCATCGAACCCGCACTAAACATTCGGGTGCAGTCTGAAACGTAGCCTCTGTGGAGATGCACTATGTCGACTAATACAGGCTCACCCTTCTTTACTTTCCTGAAACCAGCACCCAGTGAAGAAATAGGGCTTGCTCCAAGGCCCCCTATTGCCGAGTCGAAGTAAGAAGGCACAGAACCAGAGGGCCCTGATGCTATCACGACTCTGTCACAGTCCATCGGCCACTTCCTCATCCTTATCCTGCCCCCGAACCCCAACTCTCTGCTGACTCTATCAGCCACTGAGGCAATCTCTAGCTCTGTTCTACCGATTTCCCCAAATTCTTGGACAGCCTCAAACATCTTCTTGTTGATCTCACCGCTTTCTTTGTGCATCTGAATCTCCCAATCAGACTTCACTTCTCTAAGTCTGTAGAGTATTTCCGTACAGTTTCTTATCTCCCCTGGGATGGAGGACATCTTGGAGTTAATGAACGAAAATCTTTCCATTGGTATTTTTCCACTCAGCATTGCCGGTTTAACAGTGCAACCACAGTTCTGAAGAGAACTCCCAAGTTGCCCCATCCTCGGCTGTGAGTAAGTGTGATGTGGCGAATCAGTCCCCCCTGACTCGAATTTAGCACGTTGGAGCGATCTCCTTACCCAATGAGTTGTATCGACTCCAGATTCTTCCGCTCCTATCAATAGCATCCCATTCTGCCTCCCTCCAGTCAACCAATAAAGCTCCACAGGATCATCAATTAGGGCACTCTCAATACCATTATTTGCGAGGTATTCGGAAAGCCTCCTTTGACGTTCAAGTAACTCTGAGGCCGGGACTCTCCAGTCTTCGCCGTCTGGTCCGGAGATCAGTCCAACGTCCCAATCCATGCACCTCTTCTAGGCCACCTCATCAAAGGCATTTGGGAAGATGAATGTCAAGTGGAACCCCAATGGCCATAGGTGAGAGTATGCTGGGCCCCTTTGTGACAGGAGTTCTGTCGCTTGATGACGTTTCCCTAGAAGGGAAGACAGTTCTCCTAAGAGTCGACGTCAATTCACCTATTAACCCCGAAAATATGGAGTTCATGGACGATAGGAGATTCACGGAGTTTCTACCCACTTTAGATGATCTCTCATCTTCTAAGGTAGTGATAATTTCTCATCAATCTAGACCAGGTAAGCTTGATTTCACATCTACAGAGCCACATTCTAAGTTACTTTCAAAGTTAATAGGAAGGAAAGTCGATTTCGTCCCAGATGTATGTGGCCAATTAGCGATTGAAGCAATAAAGTCGATGAGTGATGGAGAAATTCTTTTCCTCGATAATGTCAGAATGGTAGATGAAGAGAACACAATGAAAAAATCCAGCCAAGAGATCCTAGCAACTTCACAGATAGTCAGAAACCTCTCATCAGCCATAGATGCTTATGTCACTGATGCATTCGCCACCGCTCATAGGAGCTCGCCATCTCTCGCAGGCTTCACAAATGAGGTTCCTTGCATTGCAGGCAGGCTGATGAAGAGGGAGATTAACGCATTAAGAACAGCCGTCTATGACCCTCCAAGACCGTATGTTGCCATACTTGGAGGAGTAAAGTGCGACGACTCACTCAAAGTAGCGATAAATCTTATCGAAAACGGAGCAGTAGACAAAATAGCCATGGTCGGAGTTGTTGGCAACCTAATGCTCTGGGCCTCAGGAAATGATATCGGCGAGACTAACAGGCAATTCATCAGGAAGTCACTTGGGGATGCCTTCGATGAGACTTGGAAAGACTCAGAGATGCTCGTCTCTCAACATCATAAGATACTCTTCCTCCCCTCGGATGTGGCAATCGATGAAGACGGCGTGAGGAGGAATATCGGGATTGATGATCTGCCAACCAATTATCCGATATATGACATAGGAATCGATACTATGATGAGAATGAGGCCACTAATCATGGAAGCTAATTGCCTACTCTGGAATGGACCTGCTTCATACTTTGAGAAGTCGGACTTCGCATATGGCACAGTCGAGATCATGAATATGTTTACTGAGGCGCCAGGAATTACCATTGTAGGGGGCGGGCATACCAGTGCATTGTTCAATCAGAGGGGCAAGGCAGGTGAAGTCAGCCACAATAGTACGGGAGGTGGCTCAGTCCTGCGTATGCTTTCTGGAGGAAGGATGCCGGTCTTCGAGTCTCTTGAGCAGTCTTCAGAAAAGTTCAGGCCACTACTAGGATCTCTGGGAATGAGCGCTGAATGAATTTCTGGAGCCACTGGGGAGATTTGAACTCCCGATCTTCTGATTACGAATCAGACGCTATACCGAGCTAAGCTACAGTGGCGGTAGGCATTCCAGATGACAGACTAGGATAAGAGAATCGGTCAGATAAATCCATACAAATGCCGTAGGCAAGTCTAAGCTTGGAACCGTGATGGATAGCTATGGATGAAGACAGTCAGGACGATAGCTCCTCTGCAGGGACCCTTGAGGGTTCTCCGAATATTGATGGCACACAACAGAATGCAAATGCATACCAGCAACCCATGGCCTATGCTCCAGTGAAGTCCCAAGTCCCGAAGGTTTTCGGTGTTTTCATGATGATTTATGGGGTAATTGTTGGATTGTTTGCAATCTTAGGAATCTTTGGAACTGGATCAGTAATCAATGACTACGAACAGGCAGGAATCAATATCTCCGGACTTCAGACTGCCTGGTTCTACATCTCTGCAATAAGTGCTCTCGCCATAAACGGCGCAGTGGCATTCGGGGGTTATGAGACCTACAACTACAAGAGAAGAGGGGTTATGATAGGACTAGGAGCAGTCGCTCTTGGGTTTCTCATATCACTTGGAGATACGGCCATCACAGGAGATATAGTGCAGCAAATGCTGGATTCATCCGGTGAAGTCGAAGCAGAAGGATTTGGGGCATTAATTGCAGGCGTAGGGGTCGTCATGTCCATAGTATGCTCAGCGATTTGTGGCCTCCTAGTAGCCATTCCTCTACTTGCAGCTGGAAACGACCTAGAGTGATCACTACATTGTGTCTTATTTGGAAGAGGGGTAAAAATACCTCTTTCACTAAGATATTTTGAGTCCGCTGAGTAGGTTAAGGAAGCAAGATTCTACTTGACTTAGCTAGTGTGATCCTCACAGGACTTGGTTTCGTATTGACAGGATTGGTATATCAAAGAGTTAGCAGTCAGGAAAATTTACTGAGATCCAGAATCTGACCAATTCTTGAATTTACATCCCCCAGTATTGATCTCAGAGCTTCCTCGTCTCTCCCCTCCGCCCTCATTACCAAAATAGGCTCGGTGTTGGAGGGCCTGCATAGATACCATCCATCTGGATATCGTACCCTGATCCCATCAACTGACGAGGATTCCATGTCAGAGAATGCATTATTCACTGATTCCATCACCTCATCACGCCCACCCTCAAGGGGAATCTTCACTTCATCTGTAGACGGGTAGTCGGGAAGACCGGAGAATCTCTCTGAGAAATGGATACCCCCCTCATTCGGCGAGGGGTCCCTTCCCACTATCTCGAGTAATCTAGCGGCGTTGTAGATGGAGTCATCAAATCCGGGCCACCTGTCATTCAGGAAGAAATGTCCCGACATCTCTCCAGCCATCGGTGAACTTGGATTCTCTCTGAGAATCTTCTTCATGAAAGAATGCCCAGTCCTGACCATCACCGGAATCCCCCCGGACTCTTTGATACATTCCTCAAGTGCCATACTGCATTTGACATCATAGAATATCTTCCTACGCTCCTCATCCGAGTCATCCCCTACATCTGAAAGCAGGTCTTGTACAAATAGTGCCATCAATCTGTCTGGATGTATGAATTTACCATTCTCGTCTACTACCCCTATCCTGTCTCCATCCCCGTCCATGCCAATCCCAAACTCACATCCAGTCTCTACCACCACTGAGGACAAGTCCAGCATATTCTCTTTTCTGGTGGGGTCGGGAGGGTGATTGGGGAACTCATTGTCCCAAGTGCAATGGATAGCCACAACATCTACCCCGATTCTTTCCATTACTTCTATTGCTAACGGTCCAGGAACAGCATTCCCACAGTCGATAGCTATCCTTACTCTCCTACCTGGTTTTCCAGCGTTTCTAACCACGGTCTCTATGTACTCATTTTGAAACTCATCGGCAGATAGTATCTTTCCTTGCCCAACTCTGAACTCACCCCTCTCCATGGTTCTTCTGAGATCTTGAATCTCCTCCCCTGCCATCGGCAGAGTACCCCTACAAATCTTGAAACCATTGTATTCAGGGGGATTATGACTGGCAGTAATCATTACTGAAGCATCCACATCAAGATCCTTCGATGCTCGATAAAGAACTCCGGTCGTCGTCACTCCAAGATCCATGACGTCTGTTCCAGAATCGATCACTCCCTTGATGAAAGAAGCGTGTAAAGAGGGTCCTGATTCACGGATGTCTCTAGCTACTGCGATACATTTTGCACCCAAGTGAGCAACTATTGATTTCCCTAGTGCCTCTGCGAATTGTGGCGTTAGTTCCTCTCCCGCAATACCACGGATGTCGTACGCCTTGAACACGCTCACATGCATGGCTACGTGATTGTACACCTAAGTATTGCCAATACTAGTTAGAAACGACCTTCAGTCTAGGCTCCTCTCTAACTGGAATGTGGATTAAGGATGAGAATACCCCTACAGCTATTCCTATCCACCAAACAGTAGTGTAGCTTCCATACATATCGTACAATACCCCTCCTAGGTAGACTCCGACAAAACTCCCCATCTGGTGGGAGAAGAAAACTATTCCATACAGTGTCGCCATGTACCTGACCCCGTAGATGTGAGCCACAAGGCCACTCGTGAGGGGAACCGTAGCTAACCACAGGAAACCCATTGAGAATGAGAAAATTAGAACTGAATTAGCAGTGATAGGCGTTAGAATGAACCAAGCGGCGGCAATCGACCTTCCAGCATATATCCCAGATAGCAACCACTTCTTCCCAAACCTCTTGCCCGCCCAACCGGCTGCCAATGTTCCGAATATATTGGCCGCACCGATAACTGAGATTGCAAAACCCCCTAGGGCCGCAGTTGTCTCTATTCCCAAGTCCCCGCACCAGCCATAAGGATCGATAGGGGCACTCATCTCAGTAATTAGAGCTGGGAAGTGAGCAGTGATGAAGGCTAGCTGGTAGCCACAGGAGAAGAAACCAACGAATATCATCATGTATGAAGGATCTCTCAATGCCAGACGAAGAATTTCTCCGAGGCTCTCCTCCATCTCCTCTTTTGTCGCTCTATCTGGAGCTCTCATGAATGGAAGTAGCAGTAGAACTAGCAGTATTGATACTGCGAATATCATGAATACGGATTGCCAGCTCATTGACTCAAGTAGGAGTACTGCCACCGTTGGTCCAACTATTTGTCCAGCAGAACCCGATGCTGTTGCTATGGCAAGACTCATTGCCCGATGTTCAGGGGCACTCGCTCTCCCTACGACTGCAAGTATTACTCCAAATCCGGTTCCTGCTACTCCGAAGCCGACAAGAATCTCATAGAATTGAATGGCCGCAGCTGTATTAGCCCCCGTTGTCAAAACTAGACCTAGTGAATAGAGTACAGCCCCCAGAACTATCGCCCTCCTGTCTCCTAGCTTCTCAGCAAATGCGCCAAAGAACGGTGATCCGAATCCCCAAGCTAGATTCTGTATCGCAATCGCTAGACTGAACTCCGATCTAGGCCATCCAAACTCATCTTGAATTGGTATTTGGAAAACTCCGAATGAGGCCCTAATAGCGAATCCTACGAGTACAATTACGCATCCAACAAGCAAAACAGGTGTGAATAAAGAGGGTTCTTTGGAACGGAACTCTTCAGTCACTTACTCCACTTCCACGGAAAGCCTCACAGACTATCTCGACTAGCGCCCCAAGAGGCAGGTCTCTTACTGCGTAAGCGGCCCTGGAAGGAGGAAGTGAGTCTCCAAGCCAGTCTCCATAAATCTCATTAATTTTCGAGTAGAAACTAATGTCAGACATAAGAACAGTTACTCTGACCAAATCCTTCTTTGAGCTGTTAGCAGCCTCTAGTAGATCATCTATCTTCGCCAGAGTCCCTCTGGTTTGGGTTTCTATGTCGCTTCCAGTGATATCTATCTGTCCGGATAACCAGATGTGGTCCCTTACGCTAATCCCAGGGCTGTATGGTGCGAAACTTTTACTCCCCGCATCTATCCTCAGCTTCCTCTCCATAGTCCTCGGATTACATGGCGAGTCATAGAACTATTCTCTGAGCTTATCAATTATCAGAATGTGATCTCCAGCGATATTTTCCTTCGTAACTTCCTCCAAGGGGACCCAGTATGCCTCAGAGGCGTCGTCCCCGGCAACTGGCACTGAATCAGGAGGGACATCGACTAGATAGAACAGAGCGATGACGTGTTTTCTTGGATCCCTGGTGGGCTCCCCATGAATTGCAATAGGTACCGGGTTAGTGCCGATGACTCCTGTCTCCTCCTCTAGCTCTCTTATCACAGCATCCTCGGGATCTTCGCCATAGTCTACGAATCCCCCTGGGAAAGCTAACATGCCCTTGCATGGCTCATGCCCCCTCCTTATCAGAAGGACTTCCCTGCTACCCCCAACATCTCTTGTCGCCACAGCATCAACAACTACCGAGGGACTGCGGTAACTATCCCTCCCACAGTGGTGACATGCATCAGCCACCGTATCTCCTCCTCCTGTATTGGTACGACTCAATTGCCTCGTAAAGATCAGCCTTGGAGAATGAAGGCCAGAAAACATCTGTGAAGTGAAGCTCTGAGTAGGCGATTTGCCAGAGTAGGAAATTAGAAATCCTCTCTTCACCACTAGTTCTTATCACTAAGTCAGGATCAGGCAATTCAGAGGCATACATCCTCTTGGTAATCTCTGAAGAATTAATCGATTCTATATCTAACTCCCCAGAAGCATGGTCCACAGCCACAGATTTCACAGCATCCACAATTTCTTCTCTCCCCCCGTAGGCCAGACAGATCGTGAATGTGAAATTAGAGTACTCAGAAGTTACCTCCTCTGCATTTTCTATGGCTACCCTGACCTCCTGAGGGAGCATGTCCAGCCTGCCAACAACCTGAACCCTGACCCCCCTCTCATGAATTCGGGGGTCCTCTGCAATTTCGTTAAGTCCTGAAATGTAGAGATTGTAAAGGATATCCAGCTCGTCATCCTCTCTTTCCAATATGTTTTCCGTGGATAGGGCATAGACAGTGAAAAAGGGTATTCCGAGGTCCAAAACCCAATCCATCACTTCCTTCAGCTTCTCCTTTCCCTCGGAATGACCTATCATTGTCTTGGAGTTTTTACTCCATGCGAACCTTCGATTACCATCCATTATTATTGAAACATGTCGGGGGACTTCACCTGATGTTAGCCGATCTCGAAGCCTGTTTGTTCGTATTCTATCAGATCTTGAGATAAGGCTCCAAGCAAATCTGGAGTTCGCAATTGACTTAGCTGGAATTGATACCAATCTGAATTTCAGCAACCATTTAGCCATTGAATCCAAGGCCCTTCCAACCCCACTCCGCTGGTTGCCCATGCTTCAACCAAAAGCCACTAGTGCTAAAGTACGTCGCTTTGCCAACAATTACTCAAACACGATGTCTACAGAGTTTCCAACCCTATCAAGAACACCCGCATCTGGATTCACAACAACAACCTGAGAGGCCCTCTCCCAAACTGCAACATCATGATGGCTATTTCCAGCATAACCATATCCACCATCCCCAAATCTAGCTACAAGTGCCTCAGCTTTCTTACGATCTCGGAGATTGTAATCGTTATCTGAGGCCATAACATCTGAGAACATCCCGACATGAGCCGCTACCTGCTCAGCCACAATCCTATCCGAAGCTGTAGCGAGAATTATCATTCTGCCTCTAGCATGTTCCCCAGTCAACCACTCCAAGAAACCCTCATGATAGTCAAGCTCAGACGGATTGAAAATCAATAGCCTACCCAAGTCCCTCTTCCATTCCGCCCTTCTTCCCGTGAGCTCCTTTAGCAAGACAAAGGGTATGAGCCAAGGCTTCCTAGATAGGACCCTCTTCGCACTTATTCTGGACATATCTGAGAGTATCAGAGTCCCATCCATGTCAACGGCCAGGGGCAAGTCAGAAACCTCGTTCGCCATGATGACCGCTCGCCGTACCCCGAATCAAGCCTTCGCATACCGATTCTATGAATACAACCACCCTCTCCTGAGGACGATAATAATGTCCGGCGACATACCCCTTTGGAGGCCTCGCTACCTGAGACAGGTAAGTCCCGACTTCGAAGCACCCCCCAGATTCTCCCCCATCAAGGTCGTTGGAATGAAAGGTCTGATTGGCTTCAAGGCAGATATTATCGAACCAATATCGGCGAGCTCCCCAGATGACTGGGTCGCTATTGTCAAAGATCTCCAAGAATGGGGGGAAGTGCCGAATCCGAGCAAAGTCTCAAAATTGATTTCAGAGCAGACCGACAGGGGTCTTGTAGCAACACTTAGTGCCGAGGAGGAATGGGTCGCTGAGTTCCTTCCTTGGGGGTCAGATGGCCTACTGAGAGCAAGGTCCAGAAATTCACCAAACGACTCCGACTCCCCCGTGGGGGGTTACACCTGGAAAGACAGGGATGTCCTGATACTAAGGAGAAAGGTTGCCACCAAGGAAAGCTCAGAAACCAAGTTAGTAAGGCACCTTCAAGAAAACGACTTAGAATCCTGCATGACGATTCTCAGAGAGTCTGGAATGTGCCTTGGCAGGTTCCATTCGTCAATGATGCCCCTGAGGGAATTGCCACCCGATCAGAAGAGATGGAACAAAAGAAATGAGAAAATGGAACGCCTCCTTAGGGCTCAATACATCTGGAGGGCACCCTACACCAAAGAGCAACCCTGTACTGTCACTCTACTTGATGTTAGATTTTCTGACTTGAGTAAAGACTCCATCCGAGTCGGGCCCCCGCGACTATCCGATGCGTTGATTCCTCACGAGTCAGAGAAGCCCGCTATGAGGGACCTAGCTTCTTTGGTTCACGATCTTTCTAGAATTCACCATCGCGTAGAAACCGAACTTCAGCTCGAAAAACTCAGATTGGCCTTGATAGACGGTTGGAGGGAAACAGCTCCCGAGGTTTGGGCCTCTGAAGGCGCATTCTATTCTCACAAGGGTGGAATGGCCATATGGGAGTATGAACAGTGCTTGATGGATATCATGGAAGCAACCTCAAATCAATCAGGAGCCCCTCAGCCTGCCGTTGAAATGCTACGATATGTCAAGATGTATCAGAAGAAAATGTTCAACAATAGGACCCTTGCAGCACTATCATTCATGGCTTTCTTCTTCGGAGCGGCTTCGCTAGCCAATCAATTCCCCCCCTCCCCTGCCGTGATGATTCCTTCTCTTGCAAGCTTTGCTGTAGGGTATTTCTGCTTTAGGACATACAGGAGAATGTCCCCCTCCCCAGAAAAGCCCTTCACGGAGATATAGGCCACAAATGAACAAATAATTCGGGGCAAACTTTAACATCATTTTTTATATCAATATATGACCCCAAGGTCATGGGACTAAACAAGCCCAATCTGAATGCAACAAGAACGAAGGTAGCTCTCAGTGCATTGTTGGCTCTGCTAGTGGTCGGAACACAGACCGTTAGCGCCGCAACTACAGCACTTGAGAACGATGACTGGGTCGGGATAAGCTTCTGGATCGCAACAGCGATGATGCTAGCTTTCACCGTGTTCTTCCTCGTCGAGAGGCAGAACGTCCC
>MDSV01135896.1_pt1 | contig 42018 bp, 41 predicted proteins | sample 810851 | NCBI WGS metagenome assembly MDSV01 (sample SAMN05326640, study PRJNA326480) | marine metagenome | isolation source: seawater | place: Atlantic Ocean: North East | collected 2012
AACTTTTAATTTTCCCTGCATAAAAGCAGATGTTCCATCGACTTCGCCTGATCTCATTTGCTCAAATGTCTCCATAGACATTGAAAGTGTGCAGTCTGCATCCTCATCTTGGTCTGATACAGTGTTAGGGTTTGATTTTCCATCAAGAAAAATGCATCCTTCTCCTTCAAAATCAAATTTAACTGTTGCACCCAAGCCAGTATCTTTACCCTCTATACCTTTTTGGAATTCTGCTAATAGACTTCCTACGTCAGCCATAATTTTTTACTCCATTTATTAATTAAGAATGGCAATAAAAACAATTTACTCTATACATGTCAATATCAAATTTATTAATTAAATATGAAAAAACCTATTTTTTGGGAAAAAGCAAAAAAGGACTTAATAAAAAGAGACAAAAAGCTAGGTAGTATAATCAAAAATTATCCAAATGATTTTCTTTTTTCTAAATCAGATCCATTTTATACGTTAGCAAGGTCAATTGTTGGTCAACAAATTTCAGTTAAAGCAGCTCAAGCTGTATGGGACAAGCTTGAAAATAAAACAAAGACCATTGAACCAAACTGCATTTCAAAAATGCATTTCATGAGTCTTAGATCATGTGGGCTTTCCAGACAAAAAATAAAATATTTGAAATCATTATCTTCAGCATTTCTACAAAATAAAATTAATCCAGAAAAGTGGAAAAAATATAGTGATGAAGATATTATTAATGAATTAGTTTTGATTAAAGGAATTGGGAGATGGACTGCGGAAATGTATTTAATTTTTAATCTTTGTAGACCTGATATATTTCCAGTAGATGATATTGGTTTATTAAGGGGAATATGTAAATGCTACAATTTAAGTTATCCAATAAAAAAAGAAACTGCAATTAAAATGTCTGAAAATTGGAAACCATATAGGTCAGTTGCCACATGGTATTTTTGGAGAAGCTTAGATCCAATTCCAGTAGAGTATTAATCATGAATAAAATTGACATATCTTACGCTTCAAAATCTGAACATAATTTCGCACAAAGACTTCTAATTAAAACTATAGAGCAACTAACTGGCAAAAGAAAATTACAAAAAATATATAGTGAATTCTCAAAAGAAAAAATAGAGCCACGTTTCTTTTGGACAGGAATTTTAAAATCAATGAAGATTAACGTGATTAACAGGTCTAAGGTAAACAATGAAATTCCAAAAAAAGGAAAGTTATTAATGATTGCAAACCATCCATTCGGCATCATTGATGGAATAATAATGTGTTCAATAGCCTCAAAAATAAGATCAGATTTTAAAATTTTGACACACGAAACGTTAGGATTTTCGCCAGAGTTAAATCAATATATTTTACCAATAGACTTTAAAGAAAATTCAAAAATCACTGTTAAAAATAATATTGAAACCTCAAAAAGTGCAAAAAAACATTTATTAAATGATGGACTGCTGATTATTTTTCCATCAGGAAGCGTGTCCGTTGCAAAAAATTTAAAGTCTGCAGCTGAAGATGATGAGTGGAAACAATTCACTGCAAAAATTATTAAACAAACAAAATCTGATGTTTTGCCAGTTTACTTTGATGGTAAGAATGGGCTTCTATATCACTTATTTGCATCTAAATTAAAAAATCAAACATTAAAATACTCATCTTATATTCACGAAACAAAGAAAATGATAGGTAAAGAAGTATATATAAATATTGGAAAAGTTATAAAATATAGTGAGTTAGAAAAGATTAATGATAGAGCTGATATGACTGAATACCTAAAATTTAAAACCTACAATTTAGGAAATGAAAAGTGAGTGATTTATATATTTATAGTTTTTACCGTTTTAAAAATATAAAAAATAAAAAGACCATAAAGTTAAAACTAGAACAATTTATTTCTAATAAAGTTATAAGAGGAACAATTTTAATTGCTGATGAGGGAGTGAATGGTTCTATATCTGGAAGTAACGATGAATTATTGAATACAATTAGATTTATCAAAAAATTACTTTGCATAAAAAAAATTGAATTAAAGATCAATTTAGTTGATTTTTTTCCATTTAACAGAATGAAGATTAGATTGAAGAGAGAAATTGTTTCTTTAGGCAAAGGAACTATAAATGTCGCACAAAAATCATGTAAATTCATTGAACCCTATAGATGGGATAGTTTAATTAAACAAAAAAAGATTAAATTAATAGACCTAAGAAACACCTATGAAATAGACATTGGTAATTTTAAAAGTGCAATTAATCCAAACACGAAGAATTTCAGGGAATTCCCAAATAAGTTTAAAGAAATGAATATTGGTAAAGATAATATTATAGCTATGTACTGCACGGGGGGAATAAGATGTGAAAAAGCTGCAGGCTATTTAAATAAAAAAGGATATAAAAATATATACCAATTAAAAGGTGGTATAATTAATTATTTGTCTCAATCTAGGAATAAAAAAATTAAATCACAATGGAGTGGAGAATGTTTTGTGTTTGATGAAAGAGTTACTATAAACAACAGTCTTAGAAGAGGTAAATATTTGCAGTGCTATGGGTGTAGAAGGCCAATATCAAAAAAAGATACCTTATCCTCAAAATATAAAAAAGGGGTATGTTGCCCTTATTGTTTTAATGAAAGATCTGCAGTGCAGAAAAAAAGGTCACTCTCAAGGCAAAAGCAAATTGAAATTAATGCAGAGCATATGAAGTTTTTGTCAAAATAATCTTAACTATTCACTTTATTCCAAAGTAATTATTTGTTTCATCACATCATTAATCATATCTTTAAGTTCAAATTTTGCATTCCAATTTAACTCATTTTTTGCTTTTGATACGTCTGCCCAATAACAAGGTAAGTCACCTTTACGTCTTTTTGTAATTTCTAATGGAATTTTCTTTTTTAAAACTTTTTCAAATTCACGGATAATTTCAAAGACTGAGTACCCGCGCCCCGAGCCTAAATTCCATACATTATATCCTTTTTGTTTTGAGATGTAATCTAGAGCTTTTTGGTGACCTAAAATTAGATCATCAATGTGTATGTAGTCCCTGACACATGATCCATCAAAAGTGTCATAGTCATTACCATACAAATAAAGTTTTTCTTTTTTGTTTAAAATAACATCAATGATTGCTGGTATAAGATTTGTGTTAGTGCTAGTAATATTTTCACCAATTATACCTGAGCGATGACATCCAATAGGATTAAAATATCTAAGTACTCCGATACTCCATGGTTCTTTTGAAGTCATAGATAAATTTTTTAAAAAATTCTCTACCATAAATTTTGATTGCGCATATGGATTTTTAGGATAGTCATTATGTAAATATTCATTCCATGGTAAGGAATGTCTTTCACTATAAACTGTAGCAGATGATGAAAAAATAATTTTATTTACCTTAGCTATACTCATTGCATTTATTAAAGATAATGACCCAATAACATTATTTTGAAAATATTTAATCGGATTTTTAATACTTTCCAATATTGATTTGTGACCTGCAAAATGAGCAACTGAGGTAACTTTATATTTTTTTAAAATGTCTAATATAAAAGCTACATTTTCAACGTTACCTTTTACAAAAGTAATTTCTTTTTTTGATACTTGATTTATTTTTAATAAATTATCTAAATTGCTATTACTTAAATTATCTATACATACAACATCTTTGCCCTCTGATACTAACTGCAAGATAAAATGCGAACCTATGTATCCACAACCACCTGTCACTAATATCATTTAGGAATTTCTTTTTTTTATAATTTTACTTATATGTTTAAGATATTTTTTCCAATCATCCGAAGAAATAATAAATCCAATACAATTTTTTGAACCACACTGACAAGTATGATCTTTGTAATCCTCTTTATCAAATTCATAACCGTAATCGTAAGTGAGTTCCTCACTCTCTTTAATATTTTTAATTGATGAAATCCAGATCTTATTATCTATAATATCAACTTCACAATTCGGGTTACAAGAATGATTTATATACCTCGCTTTGTTATATAAAGGTGATCCATCAATATCATAACGACTATTTAGCTCAAAAATATATACTGATCCCTCTGTTTTTGAATTAAGATATTTCTTAATTCTTTTTTCAGACCTCTTGTTGCCTTCCGACCTTAGAATTTTTTCCCCTATATACTCAATTATTTTAGTATTTTTTTTTATTGATGCTAAAGCAAAGATGCCATTACCATGAACTTTCGATCTTTTCATTTTCCATAGTCTTTTTTTCATGATTTAGAGTTTATATTTTTTTTAGAGTAAATTGTATACAAATAAAAACCTACAGGTAAATAGTAAATAATATTTATCCAATTTGTAAAGAAATTCAATGTTGGTAAAAGCGGAAATAAAAATAAAAGGAAGCAAGCATATAAACATACTTGAAAATCATTTAAATGATGATTTTTATTCTTTAGTATAGATAATGAATGATACCAGATATTTTTAAATAAATAAAAAATAATCATTAAAATAAATAACAATCCTACAATACCAATTTCAGCAAAAATTTGAATAAAAGTATTGTGAGGATGAGTAGAGCATGAGTATTGATTTACAAAGTATTTTTGATTGCTACATACTTCTCTGAAATTATTTGGCCCTACTCCAAAAACTGGATTATCAAAAAATATTTTAATTGAAGTTTTATATAATGAGTCATGCACGGGTGAAAACACGTAAATTTGTTTAGATTCACTTGAGAGTCCCATTTGATTAATTGTCATATCTACATTTCTTTCCTTAATTGATGGGGATAAAATAGAAATAATAACAATTAATATGACTGAAAAGGATAAAGCTGAAATTCTTAAAATTTTGAATTTACTCATAAAAATAATTATAAAAGTGCTAGATAAAATTATTAATCCTAGAGCAGTTCTTTCTCCTGATAAATAAATTACAATATCACTCATTACAAATATCAATAGAAGCGTAAAATAATGAAATTTTTTATAAGTAAAGAAATATATAAATAAACCAATTATCAAAGGAAATAATCTAGCTAGATAGTGACCCAGTAATGCGTTGTCAGATGCTAAAAGCATCATTCTATCTGAATGCGATACGACACCAAATAACGTTTGTGAAAAGATTAATTGGTAAACACCAGAGAATAAACCAATTAAATATGCTATTATTAAAAAAAAGAAAAAATTCCTTAAAAAATTCTTGTGAGTATCTAATAAATACCAAATTATTATTGGTAAGATAACAAACCTCAAATAAGGCAGACTTGTTTGAAGTGAAGTTGCTGGATAATTTGAAAAAAATGAATTTAGAACGAGATAAATATAGAAAATAAAGAAGAATTTGAAATAATTATTATTAAAGTATTTGAAATTTTTAAAATACAATATTTCTGATGTAACTAAAAAAACTGAGATAACTAGTGCTATATCTGGTAAAGCAGGACCTATAAGCAAGAAAAAAGGGATGAGATAAATTAAATAGCTACCAGATTTACTTAGATAATAACGATCCAATATTTAATCCTATATTATTAATTATGCATATTAATTAACTGGTTGCGGGGGTAGGATTTGAACCTACGACCTTCAGGTTATGAGCCTGACGAGCTACCAGACTGCTCCACCCCGCGTTGTTGAAAGTAATCTATTTAGAAATACTCTCGATGTCAACTAACCAAAAAAACTACTTTTTTCTTGAAAAATATCTCATGTATATACTTTATTAGAAACGTGTTTATTTCTTTTGAGATCCTATTTGCAATAATAATATAGCTTATATATTAAATTATTTTATTAATTGATAATTGATAAAATAATTAAACTATTCAAGTAATCCTAAATAAATGAAAAAAATTTTAAAATTAAAGTGCAACTTTACAACATATAATATAAGTTCATATGAATTTTATGAAACAAGATTTATCGATAGATAATAAAATAGATATTGTAGATTTAGTCCATACTTTATGGGAAAATAAATTTTTAATAATTTCCATAACAATCATATTTGGCCTTATAGGCATCGTATATATTTCAATGAATAATTCAAAATATAAATTAACACTTCAATTAGCCCACATTCCATACTCTGAGATAATTAAATATGATAAAATTAATGCTGTTACAAATTATATCGATATAGAATATCAACTGCCCTCTTCTATAAGAGAAGAATATAGAAGTAGAAGTGAAGAAAATAGAGGTAGAAGTGAAGAATATAGAGGTAGAAGTTTTGTTATAACTAGCGAAAGTCTAATAGATTTATATATAGATGAATTAAAAACTAAAAAAGTATTTGAAGAAATACTGATTGGAAATAAAAGTATAGATTTTAGTAATCTCGAATTAATTGAGGAATATAAAAATTACACAAAGGCTTTAGCTCAAAATATCAAATTTGAAAAGATGTCTGATTCTAAAAGTTGGAAATTATTAATTGATTCTGTTAATAATTTAGAAATTAGTCTCATGTTACTCAAATATGCATTAGATTTAGCTCAAACTAAAGTGAAAAATAATATAGAAAATGTCTTTAGTAAATATATAGAAGTCAAAGAAATTGAAAAAGAAATGAGAAAAATACAACTCAATGATGAGATTAAAAATTCACTCTTCAATCATGAATTCGAAAGTGAAAATAGAATTGCTTTTCTTAAGGAACAAGCCATTATAGCAAAGGTTATAAATTTAGAAACTCCGAAACTTCTGCCTGATTATAGCGATTTGAATATGGAAATGCCTTACTATTTACTTGGCTTTAGAGCTATTGAAGAGGAAATTAGGCTTATTCAAGAGAGAGGACCCGAAGAAAGAGAAGCATTTGTAAAAAATTTACCAATTTTATACAGTGATTTAATGAAAAATGAAAATAGAAATTATTCAGTCCTAAAAGATGAATTAACAAAATCGCCATTAGGATCAAATGAAGCTTTTATCGCAGCTTCTTTTAATTTTGACTCAGTTAATATCAAATTATTGAATCCAAAATTACCAATCATAGTAATGACTGCAATCTTTGGATTTATTTTTTCAATATTATTGGTGATTACAAGAAGTATTTTAAGTAAAAAGTGAAAGTAGTAATATATACTATAAATTAATTTGTGACTTTTTCTGTATACGCATTATCAACAATTTTATCTGTTAGCGTATATTCTGGTACTAGTTCCTTTAATAATTTCATAATATTAGCTGCATCATTTTCTTTAATCAATAATTCGAGTTCTTGTAATTTTTTTTCTAAAATACTCCACTTAATAAAGTTATCTTGAGCTCTCAATATTTTTAAATGAGCAGTCTTTTTTGGTCTATCTCCAAGTAAAAGTTCTTCATATAGTTTCTCACCAGGTCGAAGTCCCATGATAGATATTTCTATGTCCCCATCTTCATTATCTTTATCTTTTATTTTAAACCCTGAGAGTGTTATCATTCTTTTAGCAAGTTCATAAATTTTTATTGGTTCCCCCATATCTAATACAAAAACGTCACCACCCTCTGCCATTGCGCCAGCCTGTATTACCAGCTCTGCAGCTTCCGATACTGTCATAAAATAACGCGTTATGTCCTTATGAGTTAAGGTTACAGGCCCACCATCAATTATTTGTTGTTTGAAAAGTGGAATCACTGAGCCAGAAGAGTTTAAAACATTTCCAAATCTTACCATTGAAAACTTAGTTTTTTTATCAAAAACAAAATTTTCAAATAAAGCTTGCAGAATTATCTCAGCTAATCTTTTACTCGCACCCATTACATTAGTTGGGCGGACTGCTTTATCTGTTGAAATCATTACAAAATTAGATACTTCTTTTTCTATTGAGGCTTTCGCTAAAACCATAGTTCCAAACACATTATTCTTTAATCCTTCACTTAAGTTATATTCCACCATTGGCACATGCTTATATGCTGCCGCATGATAAATTGTATTTGGTTTCCATATTTCTAAAATCTCACTAACACGAACATTATCTTGAACTGACCCGATTAATGTTACTATCTTTATATTATCTGCTGTACCAATTGCTTCAGATAATCTTATCAGTTCAGATTGAATAGTATAGAGAGCATACTCATTCAGTTCCAATAGTAACATAACCGTTGGTTTTAATTTTATTACCTGCTTACATATTTCTGATCCAATTGAACCTCCGGCACCAGTAATTAAGATTGTTGAATTTGAAACATCTTTAGATAATAGAATTTGATTTGGAGAAATTACTTCTCTGCCTAAAAGGTCCTCAACATCTAAATCTTGGATGTCAGAAATAGTGATCCGACCATCAGCTATTTGACCAAAACTTGGTAAAGTACGAACGACTACAGGATATGAACTTAATTTTTTTATAATCTTTCCTCTTCTATGTCTGCTCACAGATGGCAGCGCTAAAAGCACATGTGTTATTTTTTTTGTAAGAACTAATTCACTTAAATCATTAAGTGCAAAGATTGGTTTTGTATTTAAGACTTGACCTTGCAAGCGATCGTCGTCGTCAATATAACCCATAACTTGCATCTCAAAACTATTTTCTAATGCAGATACAATTTGTCGTCCTGCACTACCAGCGCCATAAACTAATGCTTTTGGTAAAGATTCTCTAATTAATTGACTTTGATATAAATCTCCAAGCCAAAAGCGAATAAACACCCTTGATCCACCTACACAAAATAAAAGTAAAAGTGGTTGAATTATTCCAATAGTCCTTGGAATACCATTTATTCCAATCGCTGTTATGACACTACTATATAATAGAAAATAAACAAAAATTGCCCGCAGGACTCCATAAAATGCTGGAAAACCCGAGTATCTGAATATCGCTCGATACAGCCCAGTAATTACAAAAATTGGAATTGCAAAAATAATGGAAAGTAACAATGCCCACAATGTATCATTATAAACAGAGACAAATTCACCTAATCTTAAATAAAATGATAGCCAGACAGTAAGAATACAAAAAGTTATATCAACAATTAGCGCTATTATGCGTTTAGCGTATCGTGGTAATCCTAATACTGATTGAGATGATAAATAAATCTGCTTCCACATATATATTATATTTTGGGTACTAAAATTATATCTATTTAAAACTAAGCTTCTTTTTTTAAAGAATATAATATTGTCATAAATATAAAATAAAAATAGCTTTTAATACCTTTACTTTTAAGCATTTTTAAATCTGTATCAGCTAATAACTTGGGTGTTGACATATTTATACCATTAATTTGAGCTAACCCTGTAATTCCAGGTTTGACATTAAATATGTTACGTTTTTGTCTTTCGTAAATAAGTTCTTTTTGATTAAATAAACATGGTCTTGGCCCCACAAAGCTCATGTCACCTTTGATAACATTCCAAATTTGAGGTAATTCGTCAATTTTTGTTTTTCGTAAGAAATAACCAAGTTTAGTTATAGCAGATGGATCAACTAAATGAGTTCCAACCGACTCAGTATAAATTTGCATCGTTCTAAATTTAAGCAAATAAAATGGCTTTTGCTTAAAGCCAATTCTTTTTTGTGAAAATATGGGAGATCCTGTTTCAATCCAAGCAATAATAAGTATTATCAATAATAGAGGAAAAAGTGTCATTAAGGTTATCATTGAAATTAATAAGTCAAAAAACCTTATCATCTCTTCAAATACCAATCTGTCATTTTTGCTAAACCTTTATTGACTCTAAAAGGAGGGGACCAACCTAAAACTTTACGAGTATGTGTGATGTCAATTTGCAATGAAGTGATTAATCTACTAATTTCTGATGACTTTCCTGACAAAATACCTACTAATCTAAGAATGTTTTTTGGAAGATAAAAATTTATTTGAGATCTATTTAAATTCTGTGCCAATCTAATAATCAATTCATTAGTTGATATATCTTCTCCGTCAGAAATTAAAAACTTTTGACCTGCTGCAAGTGGATGACTTATACACAATAAAATTAAATCAATTAAATTATCTATATTAACAAATGATCTAGAATTATTGATTTTTCCAAATGGCAAGGGAATACCTGTTGAAATTAAATCCATTAGGCGCAGAAAATTACCCTTTACCTGGGGCCCATAAACTAGAGGTAATCTTATAATTACAATTTCTAGACCTGTTTTGGAGGAAATATTAATAAGTTTTCTTTCTGCTTCAAGCTTTGATAAGGCATATGCTTCAGTTGGAGCAGGCACATCTTTGTAAGTGAATCGTTGATTTTTATCAGTATATATACCATTTACTCCAATAGAACTTAAAAATATTAATCTCTTTACACCAACTTTCGCAGCTTGCTCAGCAAGATTTTTTGTTGCATTTACATTTACTTCTCTATAATTCTCTACGGAGTCGTTTAATGTATTGTCAATTAAATGTGCTTTAGCTGCACAATGGATTATACAATCAACTCCTGATAAATGTTCAATCCAATTAGTATTACTTCCTATTTCACCTGTAATAACGTTTTCAAATTTATAACTATTTAAATTTTTTTCTGGATTGTTATATCTCGATGAACGTCGCAAATTAAAACCATTGTTTTCAATTGCATTACAAATTGATTGTCCAATAAATCCATTTGCACCTGTAACAAAAATTAACATTTTAATAGATCATAAATATAGTCATTAATAATAATACTATGGCATCTCGTGGATTTCTTCTCAATTGCCAAAAGTTTTTTATAATAAATTGAGCATTAAGAGATATACCCGTATCAAGTACGGAATTAATTTTTTCTACCTCTTTTCTGTACCATTTATTTTTAAACAAAAAAATTCTATTTAAATATGCTTGAATCCCATAATTAGCCCCAGCTTCATTTCTTAAATGTTGCCGATATCTCAACATTGGATAGTTATCAATGTGCCATTTTAATTTTTCTTTTCTAAAGTATGCATAAATGAGCCAATCATGAAATGATATATTATTTATTTCAGACCAATTTTGTGATAAAAACCTTTTAAAATTTGTCATAGCTTCTTCTTTAAAAACATACGTACTTCCAGGACCAGCCGACTCAAATAAATAATCATATGTTTTTTGAGGCCAAGATTTTTTGATATATTTCTCTTTTCCATTATACCAAAAAGCTACTACGTCAGATGAAACTGCACTTAGTGAATATTTTGTAATAGATTGTACTGCACGAGAAAGTTTTCTTTTATCCCAAATATCGTCTTGATCTGAAAAAGCAATAAAATCATATTCTTGGATGTTTACATCTTTTATTAAACGAAAAAAGTTTTTTGCTGCACCTCCAAATTTATCTCCATAGGGTAATACATGAATTGATTTCTTTTTATTTGCATAGGATTTACAAATTTCATATGTTCCATCATTTGAATAATCAACACTTATATAAATATCTACATTTACATTAATTTGATCTAAAATTGAGTCTATTTGCTCTTGAACCCATTCTATACCATTATAAGCAGCAAGAAGAACTGCTATATTTGGATTAACTATTGCACCTTTTTCATTACTCGAATACATCTGCAGCTTTGAGACTCATGCCCATTTCATCTTTTTTTGAAAGTTTAGGATTCTTTATTGGCCATTTAATATTTAAATCCTCATCACACCAATTAATACATCTTTCTAATTCCGGATACCAATATTCTGTTGTTTTATATACAAAATCGGCAGTTTCACTTAAGACCAGGAAGCCGTGAGCAAATCCTTCGGGTATCCATACTTGCTTTTTATTTTCTTCAGAGAGCTCAATACCTATCCAATTCCCAAAATCTGGTGATGATTTTCTAATATCTACTATAACATCAAAAACTTTTCCATAAGTAACTCTGACCAATTTTCCCTGTGGTTTCTTTATTTGATAATGTAGGCCCCTGAGAGTATTTTTTTTTGATCTACTATGATTATCTTGAACAAATTCTAATTTAAGATTTAATGATTCTAATAATTTATTTTTATTATAACTTTCATAAAAAAACCCCCTTGAATCATTAAAAATATTTGGCTCAATTATGTGAACTTCATTAAAATTTGTTTTATTAATTTTATAGGACATTTTTAGTTCACTAGATCAAGTAAATACTGACTATATTTATTATTCTTATAACTATGTGCAAGTTGTTCAAGTTGGTTGACATCAATCCAATTGTTTACAAAAGCAATCTCTTCAGGACAAGAAATAAATAGACCTTGCCTTTTCTGTAATGTTGAAACATAGGTAGATGCTTCTAGTAAACTTTCATGTGTTCCGGTATCTAGCCATGTTACGCCTCTACCCATAATTTCAATATTTAACTTTTTATCTCGCAGATAAACTCTATTTAGATCAGTTATTTCTAGCTCGCCTCTCTGAGATGGCTTCAATCCTGATGCTATTTCGCTTACCTGACTATCATAAAAGTAAAGTCCCGTGACAGCATAGTTGCTTTTTGGCTTTGTTGGTTTTTCAAAAATATCTATTACTTGATTTTTTTTGTCAAACTCAATTACTCCATAGTTTTGAGGATCACTAACTCTATAGCCAAAAATACTAGCCCCCTCTAAAAGACTATTAGCTTTATTAAGGTTTTTGGTAAGGTTTTGTCCATGAAATATATTATCACCAAGTATCATTGCACAGGGATCATCTTTAAGAAAATTTTTTCCAATAATAAATGCTTGAGCTAATCCATCTGGACTTTTTTGAACTGCATACTGAATATTCATACCCCATTGTGAGCCGTTTCCTAACAAATTTTCAAAAAGACTTATATGTTGTGGAGTACTAATCAACAAAATATCTTTTATTTTAGATAACATTAAAGTGCTTAATGAATAGTATACCATCGGTTTGTCATATATTGGTACAAGTTGTTTACTAATTACTTGAGTTGAAGGGTGAAGTCTGGTACCTGAACCCCCAGCTAAGATTATTCCTTTACGGTAAATTTCTTTCATGGATTTCATCTAATATTTGGTTTATTCCAGTTTTCCAATCAGGTAAGTCTAATTTAAAAGTTCTCTTAATTTTTGAAGAATCTAATACAGAGTTTCTAGGTCTTCTTGCATCAGTCACTAGTTCTGAACTATTTATTTCAATAATATCATCAGAATTGATAGTCAATGATTTATTGGTATAACTCTCATAATTAAGGATATGGCAAGCATATTCATACCAACTAGTTCTTCCAGTTGTTGACAAATGATATACACCGAATGGAAAATATTTTTTTTGTAAAATATAATGTTGAATAATTTGAAAGGTTGAAAATGCAAGCAATTTTGTTGGTGTTGGTGTTCCATACTGATCATTAACAACCTTTATATCATCACATTGTCGAGAAGATTTTAAGATTTTCTTTAAGAAACTATTTCCATAACTACCTACTACCCAACTAGTTCTTATGATTATGTAATGCTCACAATTAGACTTTATAGCATTTTCACCTGCAAGTTTTGTGGCTCCATAAATATTTACTGGATTTACTGGATCTTCTTCATTATATGAGTTTTCCTTTTCTCCATCAAAAACATAATCAGTTGAAAAATGTATCAATAAGGCTCCTAATCTATTCGACTCGTTGGCTATTACTTTAGGTGCTATTTCGTTTACAAGTTTTGCTAATTCAACCTCCTTTTCAGCTAAATCAACTGATGTATAAGCAGCCGAATTAACAATTATATCTGGCTTAAAATCGCTTATAAGTTTTTTAATATTTTCACTATTATTCAAATCACATTCGTCTCTTCCTACAGCCTTGACATTACCTAAAGGTAAAAGAGTTTTTGATAGTTCAAAACCAACCTGCCCATTTTTACCAAAAATTAAAATATTCATATTTCAACTATATTGTTCATTGATCCAATCTAGGTATGACTCGTCGTGAATATGATTGATCCAACCTTCATTATTTAAGTACCAATCAATTGTTTTTTGTATGCCTGAGTCAAATGTTTCAGTTGGTTTCCAACCTGTATCTCTTTCAATTTTTGAGGCATTAATTGCATATCTTCTATCGTGTCCCAATCTATCTTTAATAAATGTTATTTGATCTCTATAACTTTTGTTATCTTGCATAGGACGTTTTTTATCTAAAATATCACAAATGGAATTTACAACATCAATATTTGTTACTTCATTACTTCCTCCAATATTATAAACTTCTCCAATTTTTCCAAATTTGATTATTGAGCGAATTGCAGCGCAATGATCTTTAACATAAAGCCAATCACGTATCTGAAGTCCATCACCGTAAATTGGGATTGCTTTACCCCTAAGAGCATTTACAATGGTTAATGGTATTAACTTCTCAGGAAATTGAAATGGACCATAATTATTTGAACAATTTGATGTAATAACTGGTAAATCATAGGTTTTATACCATGCTCTAATCAAATGATCACTAGATGCTTTTGAAGCGGAATAAGGACTATTTGGTTTAATTCTATCGGTTTCAGTAAAAGCAGCAGCATTGTCTGACAAACTTCCATAAATTTCATCTGTGCTAATTTGAATGAAACGAAACTTTGATTTATTGTCATTATCAAGAGTATTACAATAAATTCTAGTTGACTCGAGCAAATTATATGTGCCAACAATATTTGTGTGAATAAAATTATCTGGTGAGGTGATTGACCTATCTACATGACTTTCAGCTGCAAAGTTTATAATCACACTTGGAGAATACTTTTTGAGTAATTTATTCACAAATTTAGCGTTACAAATATCTCCATGCTCAAACGTATAATTTTTATTTTTCTTTAATGATTTTAGATTTTCTAAGTTGCCAGCATAGGTTAATTTATCAAGATTTATAACTTTTTCATCAGATTTATCTAACCAGTCCAAAATAAAGTTTGAACCAATAAATCCAGCGCCTCCAGTTACTAAAACTGTCATAATAAATAAAGTAATTCTAATTTAACTTAAGATAAAGAGTTTATTATAAATAACAAGCTTGTTATTGATTGGAAATATTTCTTACTTTTAACCTAAATAAATTTGTAATAATTTAAGAGTTTATTAAAAGTCCTACTGAAGTCATCACAATAACTAAAAATATAAATATGTCGGTCCTATTAAAAAAATATTTGACTCCGGTAAGAACTATTTCCCAATACAAAATTGTTAATAATGGAAAATACCTTGCTTGACTCATTGGCGGTAAAAAATTTAACATAATCAGTACGGGTATTAAAAAACATAAAAAATACATTCTTTTTCTGTTATCGCTTACAAAAAATCCAATAAAGAAGAATAATATTATCAATGAATAATAGAAGAACCATGGAAATGGTCGTAGTGACATCCAACCATACAAGCCAGATAAAGAAGAAATTACAGCAAAATAATTTTTATCTCCAAATCGTTGGTTATAAAGTAAATCATTATTGGAGATTTCATAGAACTCAAATACTTTTATTGTAATAATGTCTATCGGTATGAAAATATTAATGATGACCAAAGTTATGATTATTAAAACAGAAAAAAGTAGTATAATATTGGTTTTAAAGTATTTATCTGATCTTAAATATATAGCAAAAATAATTATTCCAATCATACTAGGAACAATTGACCTATCAATAAATGATGCAAGAAATGCAACAAGTATAGATAGAAAAGCTCTATTTGAAAGGATCAGGATATAACTTAAAATTATAGATAAAATTGCAAATGACTCAATTGATGATGATAAAATTGAAAAAATTACAGGTGGGGCAAATGGTATTACTTTATATGTGCATCTTAATGAAATTTTATTTAAGAGATAAAAAAGTGGGATAATAAATAAAAGCTTTATTAAATTTATATATCGACTAGATACATTTGACTCAAAAATGTATTCGTCTGAAAAAAAATTAAAATTATTGTTTACTTCAAATGTAATTTGTGAAAACCCTAGATAACTAGATAAATTACTGATTATATTGGAATAACCATCCCTTTCCCAATGTGCATTTGCATCAGGCCACTCTTGAAAGGGAATGAAAATGACAAATATTAATATGAGACTGTAGTTTGCTATGCTATTAAAATGTAAATAATTCTTCATTAAAAGACTTATCTAATCAAATTATTATTATCAGGTATCTCAGATATAGTAGATCTTAAAAGTTCATTAAAGTTGTTCTCTTTTAAGCAAGGTATTTCTATTTCGTTTTGAAATAAAAAATCGATACCATTTTTCTCGATCTTCTCTATGTCTATAGTTTTACAAAAGCTAAAATTTTCGTAACGATCTTGTATGAAGTCAGCTGATGCAATTTGAAATGCACATTTTTTATTTGAAGCTAATTTTACAAGCATTGTCGACGCAACCCCAAAAAATATATCTATATTTTCTGAATTTATATTTTTAGTCAGTAACACATGTTTTTTTAAGTTACCAATCCATTCTTCAGATGGGTGTTTTTTGTATAAAATTTTGAATTCAATATTTTTACTATTTTTAATTACTCTAATTAATCTTTCATAAATATTAATTACAGATTTTTTATTTTGCTTACCTTTTAATCCATATCTTTCATGATCAGAACCTAAGAAACATATTTTTATTTTTTTATTTTTAGGTATTTGATAAAAAAAACTGTCCTCAGAATATAAATACCTATGTTTACTTATTGGTATAAGTTTTTTTATTATTTCTGATTGTTTAATGTTAATAGAAAAATAAAAGTCAGTTATATTTCTCTCTAAAACGTATGGAGAAGATAAAGAACTGTATATACCATGTTGAATGGTGACTATTTTAATTCCAAGTTTTCTTCCATGAAATGCCCATATTCTCTGTACAGGATCAATAGTAGAGGAAATGATTAATATTTTGGGTCTTAAAGTTAATAAAGTATTATAAATATAATTATATTCATATTCATATTTATCTTTAACTAAATTAAAATATACTTTCTTATAAATATTTAAATCTAATGTGAAATTATTTATAAACTTTAGAAAATTTTTCCAATGTTTAAAAAAATCCCTAGGTTTCAAAATTAGATGACTTTTTTTTTGTAGGTCATTAGATAGATTAAAATATAAGTCAGCACCTATAACTGCGAACTCAGAGCTTGTTTTAAGACTTAGTTTTGGCAAAAATGGAAAATAGGATATTTTTTTATAATTAAATAGTAAAGATTCTTTACTTTCTTTCATTCCTTTTGTCATCTTAAATTCTGCCCATGGATTTATTATATTTTTCATAATAGTTTGGATTTTTAATATTTGAGATGATAAAGTTCTATTTTATTAAACAAAAATTCAAAGTTCTATATTATTTCAATATCAATATTAATATTAATAGAGCCTATAGGCAATTGGTGAGCTGTATCATCGATTTCTCTTAATGATAAACATAAGCGTGTGAAGTAAAGTTTACCTATTTTGACATGAGAAACTAATGATATCAAAGCTGAATCAGATTTATCAAATTTAATAATTATTTTTTTATTTTTATCTCCTATCTCAACTATTCCATTTGTAGCTCCTAAGGCTTGATTAGCTGAAATTAATGTAGATACAGTTTCACCATGATTAAAACTTATTCCTTCAGGAATTTCAAATTTTTCTGGCTCTTTCCCTCCATTACATGTTCTGTAATAGAGACTTTTTTTATCAAAGATGTTAGGAAGTAATGTTATATAACCCAGACGAAATGATCCTTTTGACACTTGAGGCCAATTTAATTCGTACGAAAGAGAAATAGTATTTTTTTCATTATTTATTGTCCATTTTTTATTTACAATACCTTGAATTGTCTCGATTTCACATTCTATTTCAACTCCTTCCTCAAACGTATTAATTTTAGGTTCAACAGACTTAAGGTCAGTGACTTTATGCTTTCCAGGTTCTTCATAAACTAAATGTCCACTAAAAAAATCAGCACCATATCCAATATCATCAAAGTAACCATGTTCGATAGTTCCAAAAATTGCTTTGTTTTTATTTGTATTAAAGGCGCATGATTCTACTGATAGTCCTTTCAGACAATTAAATTTTATTTCATATTTATCGTTGTTGACTATTAAGAATCTTCCTTTGCGCTCTAATTTTATGTGATTATTTAGTTTGAATTTTTTATTATGATATTTTTTTTCTTTTTTTGGTAACAGTGATAGAAATTTATCCATTCTATTTAAATAACTATTCCACCTATCTTCAGTGATGTGAGTTCTAAAATCACTACTCCATAAATAACATAGTTCCTTCCAGTCAGATGAATTTTCGTTCTTTTCAGTTTCTAAAAAATTAAATATTTTCCAACAGTCTGTATTTATTTTAAAATCATTTCTGCCACTTACTGACCATCTAACAATATTATATTTATTTTGCTTTTTTACAGCGATGGGGTGAGCTGCAGAAGTGATGCTTAATGATTGATTTGCTAGAGGTTCATTTTTTAAAGTGGTAACGTCACTTGGTAGTATGAATTGCATATTATTATCTTTTTTTAACTCATTAAATAACTTATAAACTCTGTTCCACTCTCCCTCATTATTAATTAATGTTTCACTCATATATCTTCCAGGTCGGAAATCAAAAATTTCGGCATCATTCCCATAAACCGGGAGCGCCCGTAACTTCTTAGATTGATTATGTCTAATAAATTTCAAAATTTCATCTAACTCAATTTCTCCATGAGCATATCTTTGAAATTTTTGAAATTCGATTGACTTATTCCATACTAAATTAATTTCAGAACTATTAGTTCCTCTTGCTTTCTGAGGCAAATAACTTATTTCTTTATTCCATTCCGGATTGTTGCGAAATGAATTATCCCATTCAATAATTAAGCTAGTAAATCCTGAATACTTATATATATCCACAAGACTTTCTGAAAAGGTTTGTTCATTGACCATCGCAATTTTAGGAACAATACCTAAAATTTTTTTGTATGTATCGTTTCCTAACTGAAGATTTTTCTGATTAATTTTTGCTGGTACTAATGGACCTATAATTTGTGCATATCCTGAAGCAATTAATTCGCACTTTTTGCTTGAAATTAATTTTTTAAATTCTTCTATCCATAACGGATCTAAGTCGTTTATCATTTCAAGTGTATGACCTGTAAGTTCAATGCCAAATTTTAAATTTAGGTTGTCTATTAGATTTAAAAGAGGCCAATAACACTTTTTGATAACCTTAGGTCTATCTGATATTTCAATTGCTGAATAATTAAGGTTTAAGTGAAAAAATGAAAAAAGTTTCAAGGGCATTTATTTAAATTCTTAATAAGGTCCTGACTTCATTCTCTAATTTTTTTAGTCCTGATTCTTTAATTATATTAGATGATGAAGTCGAAATATCATTTGCCAGGTGATTATTGTTCATCAAATCAACTAACATTTCTGAAGCTTCATTCTCATCTTTAGCTACCTGCGCAATTTTTAAATAACTTATTTCACTTAATTCTCTATTATATTTATTTGAATATGGTGAAAATACTATAGATGGCACTCCAAGTTTTAATAATTCAAAAAAACTTACACCATAAATAGTAATTGCATAATTGGTTTCTGTCATTAGCGATCTTAGGTTACTTGGAGCTATTTTTTCTTTAAATAAAAAATTAGCATTTTTTGGAATTTTTGGACTTTTTGCGAATGGCCCACTTACCCAAGTCAATTCACAATCTTTTGGTAATATTTTATTTAATCTAACGGGCCAATTTTTGCCTAAATTAGTTGTATCACTTCCTCCAGTTAAAATAAGAACTTTATTGCCAGGCGACCAGCTTAATCGATTGTGACTATCGTCTATTAAATAACAATCCCAACCATAAATGAATTTACTTCCATCGCCAATTTTTATTTTTGGATCAATAAAAAAAGAAGGTATAAACACTTTATCTAATAACGAACTATGATTAATAAGACAATCAATAGAAATAACCCTAATACTTGTATTTTTAAAATATAATAATTCACTTATTATGTTTTCAGGTATAAAATTGTGAGATAAATCTAAAAAAACAAAAGTTAATTCATTATATTGTTTAATTTTTGAAAATAGATCATCAGTTAATTTAATTATATTTACACTTAATTTTTCAATATTTGTTAGTTTGAAAGTTTCACCTTGTATTAGTAAACTTACCTTCATATCTAATTTTTCAGTTAACAAATTTGCAATTAAAATAGATCTTTTAAGATGGCCTAAGCCAATGCTGGGGCCACAATGACACGCAATCAAAGCATTCATATTCACTGTCTCACTTTTTTGGTTTCCAGTTTTCTCTTAATGACTTAAAAGGTCTCATACCGTCTATTGGATCGGCTCGCCAATCACGATCAGATTTTTCAGATTTAGAGGGCTGTTTTATCCCATCACCATCTATTTCATCAGATTTACGGATATCTCCAATTACTTTTTTTATTTGATTTGGTAACCAACAATGTCCAGAGTCATATTCTGTTCCAAAACCCTCCAAATCAATATGAAACTCGATAACTGAGGCATTCCATTTATTAATTGCTCTATTGATAACACTTGGTTGAACGGTATGATCTGACCACCCAACTTTACATCCAGTTTCAAATCTAATGGTTTCAATTGCTTTTAGATTAGCTTCTGAATAGGGAGTCGGATAAGCTGAAGTACAATGAAGTACCGTTGGCTTTTTACATCCATTGGACTTTAGAACATTAACAGCATCTTTTATTTCGGGCATAGTTGCCATTCCGCTTGAAATTATGACTGGTTTACCAGTTTTTGCACATTTAATTAATAAGTCATTCCAAAGAAGTTCATATGAAGCAATTTTGTAGAAATCAACATAAGGTTCTAATTCTTCTACGGCATCTAAATAAAAAGGAGTACATCCAAATTCAATATTTTTTTTATGACAATACTCTGATAACTCAGGAATAAACAGGAGCGGAAGCTCCCATTGTTTTCTTTTTCTATGGTCTTCAGACTTCTCTAAAATTTCAGGAGCAAATAGTTCCTCAAGCTTAAACAGTTGAAATTTCACTGCATCACAACCTATCTTTAAAGCTTCATCAATAAAAGATCTACATCTTTGTATATCACTATTATGATTACTTGATACTTCTGCAATAAACTTTGTCATACTCCATAGCTTTCTGTATTTATTTCAACTGAAGATATAACATTTTCAGCTTTCTCAACAGCTTCGGAAATTTTAGCCCCAGTAGTAATAACTACTCCTGCTCGAGCTGGGTGACTCAATATTGGCTGAACAATATCATTCGTATTTATTCGTACTTCAAAAAAGAATATATTTGGGTCGTCATCAATCCACTTTGGAAAAAATATTGAAGTAACTTTTCCAGGGCTAGGAAACATGTATCTTTGGGCAACTGGTCGATTGAATTTAGGTTTTAACTCAATTGGATTAATCTCCTCACCAAGTGACTGACGAATTGCTGCTCCTACTAAATCAACTCCTGTATTTAATGGTATCTCATGAGTACAGAAGTAACCACCACTGAGTCTAGCTGCTAATTCTATTACGTACGGCTTATCATTATTTATAACAATATCTCCTTTTACGACACCATTACGGATACCCATACTATGGGCTGCTTTTTGAACTAGTTCACATACCATATTCTTAGTCTTATCATCTAAAATACTTGGAAGTTGACCACCATTCTCTATCATATGTGGAGAGTATTTTTCTAAAAACTCGTAATTACGATCTGAAAATCCAGGAGTATAAGCTTTACCATCGATTATAAGAGATTCAGTACTTACTTGAGGGCCTTGAATAAAACTTTCAACCATGACCTGTCGAGTAGGTGAATGTTGAATAGAATTTTCATAAGCCCACCTTAAGTCTTCTTCATTTAAAAGACGAACCACTCCTCTTGATCCTCTACTATCTACAGGCTTTAAAATTAAAAGATCTTTTCTACTTTTAAACAAATCATATAAATGTTGATATGAGTTTACTGATGAAAACCATGGAATCGAAACACCATCAGATTGAAATTGTTTTTTCATTAAAAGTTTATTTGTTGCAAGAGTCGCAGAGTCAATTGAAATACTTGGTAGATTAAGTTTATTTGCAACTGTTGCTACTGTAAGAGGTACGTCTGATGCAATACAAATAACTCCATTGATTTTAGTTACACTTCTTTCAAAATCTAACGCTGCACTTAATGTAGAATTAATGTCATAAGTGCTCGCTATTATTTTATAATCTGCATATTTAAAACCTGGAGCATCTGGATTTGAGTCACTGACAACTACATTTAATCCTAGCTTTTTTGCTAATTTTATCCCAGGCACCGCCTCAGATCCTGCACTTATAATTAAAAGCGTCTTAGTCAGAAATACAAACCCCCATTAACGTTTATAGTTTGAGCTGTAATATAAGATGACTCATCCGAAGCAAGAAAAACAACAGCTTTTGCTACTTCTTCTGTAGATCCAAGACGGTTCAATAATATTCCCTCAGCAGCTTTTTGAACAATATTTGACGTTAATCCCTCATCAGCCATATTTGTTGATATTAATCCAGCAGCAACTGTATTACATCGAATGTTATCGCTCGCTGCAAATCTTGCTATAACTTGACTAAGTGAAATTAGCCCTGCTTTACTTGCAGCATAGTGGGGTGTTCTTGGTCCTCCATATTGACCGCTTACTGAACCAATATTTACAATGCTTCCTTTATTACTTTTTCTAATTAAAGGCAAAGCTTCCTGAGTACAAATAAAAACACCTTTAAGATTAATTGCAAGAATTTGATCCCATTCATCGTCAGTCACTTTATCAAAATCTGTTGGTTTATTGACTCCAGCACTATTGATTAACACGTCCAACTTGCCATGTTCTTTTTCACAATGTGAAATGACTTTTTTTACCGAGGACCTGCTACGAACATCCATCTGAAAGTTTGTGGCTTGACCTCCTAACGAAGTAATTTCTCCTACAACTTCATCTGCGTTCTCTTTTCGCTCATTATAAGTAATTATAACTTTTGCACCTGCCTTGGATAATGAAATAGCAATTTCTTTTCCTATACCCCTGCTACCACCAGTTATGAGAGCAATCTTTCCATTTAATTTCATTCTATTTATCTATCTTCCTGTTTATTGCCTTTTTAGCTGCTTTAACAATATATGATGCTGTTAAACCGTACTTTTCAGCTAATTCGTCAGGCTCACCTGACTCACCAAAAGTATCATTTACACCAATGAATTCTATTGGACATGGACAAAATTTTGCCAAAGCTTCAGCTACTGCACTTCCCAAGCCTCCAAGTGTATTATGATCTTCAGCGGTAACAAAACATCCTGTGGCAACTGCACATTCAAATAGAAGTTTGCTATCTATAGGTTTTATGGTTGACATATTTATAACTCGTGCATGAATACCTTCTTTGGATAATACCTCAGCAGCATCTAAAGCTCTCGAAACTTCAACACCGCATGCAACTAAAGTAACATCTGATCCTTGTCTCAAAATTTTTCCTACACCTATTTCAAAATTATAATCAGAATCTAGTACTTTAGTTGCAGGGCTTCTACCTGTGCGCATATAAACTGGCCCTTCATATTTTAAAATAGATTTTGTTGCCTGAGAAACTTCAGTTGCATCGGCAGGGGAAATAACAACCATACCCGGTATAGATCTAAAAATAGCTAAATCTTCAAGGGCTTGTGCTGAGGCTCCGTCAGGTCCAACATCAAGTCCAGGATGACTTGCAATAATTTTAACATTACTTTGTGTATAGGCAATTGAAAGTCTAATTTGCTCAACTGCTCTTAGACAAAAGACAGCAAAAGTAGTAACAAAAGGTATTGCACCAGTTTTTGCAAACCCCGCAGCTGCAGCTATCATATTTTGTTCTGCAATACCAAATTGGTAAAAGCGCTCTGGATATGATTTACGCATATGATGAGTACCTGTTCCTCCAGCAACATCAGCATCAAAAACAACAAAATTATTATAATGACCCGCAAGCTCAACAAGAGATTTGCCAAATGCCTCTCTTAACGACTCCCCACTTGTACCTATGAGATTATTAGGATTTTGTTGCATTTTTTTATTCATTTTTATAAGCTTCTCCAAATACTCCCATCCATATAAGAAGATATTTCTTTATCTGACGCCCCTAATTCTAAAAGTGACTTTTCAAGTTCTTCAGAACTCAACTTTACGCTTCCATGCCATGCAGGAACGCCTTCCATAAAAGAAACACCTTTTCCTTTAATGGTATGTGCTATAATTACAGATGGTTTATCATCAATATTTTGTATCGCATCATATGCTAGCTGAATGTCGTCAAAATTATGCCCATCTATTTCAATGACGTTCCAATTAAATGACTCCCATTTTTTTCCCATTGGCTCTAAGGCCATAATATTTTTATTAAGATCATCACTTTGAAGTTTATTATAATCTATTATTGCACACAGATTATTTAGTTTATAATGGGAAGCGCACATAATTCCTTCCCATATTTCTCCTTCTTGAAGCTCTCCATCACCAACCATTGTTATAACTTTAGATGAATTATTTTGATGTTTAAATCCCATAGCCATACCAATTGCTACGGAAAAACCCTGCCCAAGAGAACCAGTACTAGATTCTGCCCAAGGAGTTTCTAAGACACTCGGATGTCCTTGTAATGGGGATCCTAATTTTCTTAATTGTGATAATAATTTTGGTTTTATCCATCCATTCTCTGCAGCAGCTGTATATATAGCCGGGGCTGCATGTCCTTTGGAAAGAACAAAGCGAAGGTTTTTTTGGCTTACCATCTTTTCACATAAGATAAAGTTTACTAAATCTATTGCTGATAAAACACCGCCTGGATGTCCTGATTTAGCCTCAAAAATTGAAGCAAGTGCCATTTTTCTCATTCGAAGAGATCTGTTTATCAAATTTTCTTTATTACTCAACTTTAATTTCCTTTGGCATTTCAATATTATATTTATTAACTAAACCTTCTAAAAAAAGAAGATCCTCTGGATAAGTGAGTTTTGAATTTAATTCAGATGATTGAGAATAAACTGGATTAACAGACTCATTTATAGCGAATTCAACAAGTGACTTGAAAGCAACCTCACTTGTTTTTTTGACTGACGCCATCAATAAATCGTATTGAATAATTTCAGGCGTAACAAATTCAACAAAAGCTTCTTTTGGAGGTACTTCAGTAATTTTTGAATCGATAATTTTAGCGACACCATTCACCAGTGGTCTTGCTGGGCATGAACATCCAAATTTTATTGCAAGATCATTTAAATCAATTAATTGTTTGACTGAACAAAATGGCCTATTTGAATCAATAAGAGTAATTAAGTCCAAATTACTTATTTTAATTTTGTTCTCGATTCCTGATAAGCCATTAAAAAATGATTGCATTCTATCTTCGCCCCCTATAGTTGAAAATAAATTCAAATCATTTACGTGGAAATATTTAGAAACTATCTTGTTGGTTTTATCTAGGTCTATATCTCTTGTCACGACCACGATAAACTCAAAAAGCCTAGATTGAATAGCTGAGTGCAAGGTCCAAATCACTGTTGGAACTCCTTTAATCATATTTAAATGCTTTGGACATACATCTGACTGAAAACGAGCACCTGAGCCAGAGGCAAGAATAATAGCAAAATTTTTGATTTTAGTCTTTGTATTCATTTGTAATTTAAAAAAGCATCATTAATAATAGTTTTATGATCAAATGCTAATGGTTTTTTTTTCCAACCACTAATAAATTCTGCTTTCGCGGCATCATCACCAGCTGTTACTTTAATTTTATTTTTGATTATTACAGAATATGCTATAGCTATTGTATTTCTTCGAGGATCTCGTCCAGGTTTTGAATAAATACCCACTAATTTTATCTGCGAGGACTTGAGTTTTAGACTTGTTTCTTCATAAAGTTCTCTCACACATGCATCCTCTACAGTTTCTCCAATATCGACAAAACCTCCTGGCAAAGCAAGTAAATTTTCGAATGGAGGATTTTTCCTTTTAATCAATAGCACACTATTATTATAGATCACAACACAATCTACAGTAAGCAATGGAGTTTTATTTATAGCCATGAAAATGAATGAATTTTATGGTTTACCATAATCATTATACATAAAATCTGGATTTGGTATCTTCCAATTTTTACCATAGATACCTTCCAAATACTTTTCAGGTGGATTAGGAATATTTACTAGAAAATTATGAATATAAACATTAGTACAATTTGAAAACATATCAATTGGCCAGTTCCAAACATGGTCCTCATAAATATCTCGGTAAATCTCATTATCTGGATCAAAAAATTTTATTGAGAATGGAATAATTTCTCCATTTTTAAGGTGGTATACTGCCTTGATTTCATCCTCCTCAAAAAGTGGTGAGCACTCTAAGTTATCTAGTAATAAAATCAATTCATTACGAAATTTTATGGATGCAAAAAGATCAAAATCAAAATCCCATTTAATGAAATCTAAGTCTCTACAAAAACCTAATGCAGTACCTCCACCAGCAAGGACTTTCATTCTTTCATCATTTGTCATCAAAATACTTAAAAACTCAGCAGCTTCTATCCGATTTTCGCGAGACTTAAACGGATGGGAACCTAAAAGAGATTTTGCTGGAATTGTAATTTTATTTTCAGGTATGCCTAGATTTAATAATTGAGGTAAGACTGACTTAATATATCCAGTGGTTATAACTAAACTATCTATTTGATCAATAAATTCATTAGTAAGAAAAGATGGTGGCTTTATTTCTACACCATTTAATCTATTGCCCCATTTATTTTTATCATTATCTATGTAATAGTCTGGGATTATAGAAGTATGATCAGAATATGCCTTACCAGAGCCCGCTGCACCAAAGAAAATTATATAATTTTTAGTTTTCATTCTAATCAAGTTTTAAGTGAATTTCGTATAAAAAGCTAATTTTAAAAAATAATAAATTTTTAATGATTAGTGTTAAATTTAAGTATATTAACTATAGTCTTTATTGTTAACACATTATTATGTTTAATTTTGGTAGTTAATCAAAAATATTAAACTTAGGTAGAATATAATACAGCAATGTGGAATTTAATTAATCATAAAAACAATCAAATTGACTCAGAGTTGTTAGGTCTAAATAGATGTTGTCCGATTTGTGGCTCAAAAAATTCCAAAGTAATTTTAGAATTACAGGACTTTCAATTCTATTCAGATTCAATAGAAGAGCCGAAACAATTTTCGGTTAAAGAGAATGTGTGCTTAGATTGTTTTGCATTATATTTGAATCCTGTTTATTCAGACTATGGTTTTAAAGTTTTATTTAGAGAAGCTGGACAAAGCTATGGCGTATTAGACTCACATATATCTGATCAAATCGAATGGTTAAATCAAAGAAATCTTTTAGAGCATAACGCATCTTTATTGGATGTTGGTTGCTACGAGGGTGAATTTTTATCAAAGCTTCCTGAAAATATAAAAAAGTATGGTGTTGACATTGATGGTCCTGCGATTGAAAGAGCTCGTAAAAAGTTAAGTAATAATGGTACAGAATTTTATTGTGGAGCGTTTGAAACATTCAACTTCAAAGGTGACCCGCCAGATACTATAATAATGTTCCATGTATTAGAGCATGTTGTTAATCCTGTCGGAGTTTTAAATAAACTTAAGCAAATTTCAAAAAGTACTACAAACCTCGTAATAGAAGTACCAGTCATTGAATCTGGTAAAACCAATGACATTAATGGCTTTTTTAGCATTCAGCATGCCACACACTTTAGTCATAATTCGTTACATAATTGTCTTAATAAAGCTGGATGGAAAATCATAGAGGAATGTCCGATGGAAAATTACAATGGATTTAGGGTTAATGCGATTCTGCAAGAGGATTGTGAACCAGTGGTTACAATTGAACAAAAAGATTGGCTGCTTCGTTTAGACTATTTATCTAGCTGGTACAATAGCCTAAAAAATGTTGAAGCTAAAATAAAAAAAATTGGTGAGTTTCCAAATTATGTTATTTGGGGGGGTGGCGCACATTCTGAATTTTTGTATCAGACAACCTCTTTATTTCATATTAAACAACAAAGTAAGTTTGTTATTGTTGATGGAGACCCGTTAAAGCATGGTACAACTTGGAGAGGTATTGAAATTCACAGTCCAGATATTTTAAATGAAATAAATTGGAATGAGACTGGTTTAATTATATCAAGTTATGGAAGCCAAGATCAAATCAAGACTGTAGCTTTGAATTTAGGAATTCAAGAAAATAAAATTTATCAATTGTATAATAGCATAACTCGATATTAGTAAAAAAACTAAATTAATAAAAATCTTGAAATTTGAGAGCTATTCTTTAGTTAATCTTTTAAAACCTGAATGATGAGGTTTATAAGCAGACATTTGCTCTTGACTAGTTGAAGCCATTAATTCAAATATTTCGTTTACGGCTTTTTTATATAATTTAAGCTCTTTATCAGTGTGAGCTAGTGAAGGTTTAAATTGTCTAAATCCTAATATACCCCGTTTTAACATTTCTATGGTAAAAAAGGTATTTAGCATGTTGGTATCTTCATTTTTGAAGGAAAAAGATGCCAGGGAAGGTAAGCCACTTATATTAATCTCAGATTTATATAAGTTTGATGCTTCATTCCAGATATCTTTAACTTTATTTCCAGTTGAAATAATATGTTTATCGGCATTAGTATGCTTGTATTTTTTTAATGTAGCTAATGCCGCAGCTGGTCCAATTCTATCTGTCCAATTAGTGCTTGAAATAAAGGTTGATTGAGCAGCTTGCATTACATTTTCATTTCCCAGTATAGCTGACATGGCGTAACCATTTGCCATTGATTTTGCTAATACAGCAATATCGGGATATATACCATAATTCCTATGAATACTTCCTGCACACATTCTATAACCGCTAGTTATTTCATCAAATATTAATACAGCACCAATTTCTTTTGACAAATCTTGCAATTCTTGAAGGTAATTTAAAGAAGCTTCCTGGCCACGAGCTGGCTCGATTATAATTGCAGCAATATTTTTTTCTTTGCCTTTTATTTGATCTCTCAAGGTCTCTATATTTGATGTATCAAAAGGTAAAGCTGTTCCCTCTAATCCTCTTGGTACGCCATTTGGCTCTAACCCTGGCATTAGCTGTCCATCAAGATTAGAGTCATTACTTAAATTAGCAGCTAAATACCAATCATTCCAACCATGATAACCACTGAAAAAAACTATGTCACGTTTTGTGTGTGCCCTAGCAATACGAACAGCAATTGCCATAGCCTCACCTCCACTTCTTGCGTATCGTATCATTCCAAACCATGGGTGTATTTCAATTAATTCTTCAGCCAGCTTCACTTCTTCAATACAACTTAGTGAACTATTAACGCCATCTCTAACTGCTCGAATTACTGCTTCATCTACCTCATCATCAGCATATCCCAGAATACACGCTCCCACAGACATTATTGACATGTCAATTAATTCATTATTTTCTAAATCCCAAACACGACAACCTTTTGCTTTACTATAATACGAAGGCCATACATCTGGTGCAAACATTTCAGGACGTTTGGACAACAATTGTGTTCCACCAGGTATAAGTTTCTTTGCTAGATTATAAGTGGCAATGCCTTTATTTTTTTTTAACTCATCCAAAGTAAACATAATTATTTCCTCTCATTTTCTAAAGATTGCAAATAACCTGCATTGCGAGTTATATTATTATTAATTTTCATAAGTTCTGGCTCTTGAGACAATAAATTCAATATATCTTTTGTTAAAAAAGGCTTATCTTCTTTAAATAGTCTTGAAAAAAGTTCTTTCAAAAAAATATAGTCACTTTTTTCGTCAATAGTCCATCTATGATGAGATAATTTTTTAAATTTAACAAGGCCACCAATTTTAAATAATTTAGGACAGGTTTTTTCAATATATGTACCCACGTGCTCTCTGTCAGAAGCTAGCTTTGCTTCTTTCCAGCTTTTTTTTAGAGCACTATATTTAAAAACTTGACAATCTAGCCCATCTGGAAATTCTCCTGATAAAGAATAAAAGTCAAAATCACCATTGAGATAGTTATTTACAACCTCATCAACAATTGAAGGATCTATGACAGGGCAGTCACCTGTTATTCTAACTATTGCATCTGCATTATAATGATTTGCAGCTTTATAATATCTATCAAGTACATCATACAAATTACCTTGGAAAAACTTTATATTTTTCTTTTTACATAATTCAACAATTGATTGATCTGATTTATCATTAGAGGTTACAACTATAATGTCTGTGAGCATTGTTGAATATGTCAGACGGCAATAAATATGCTCTAATACTGTTTTACCCTCTAGAGGTAATAAAACTTTATTAGGTAACCGTGATGAGGACATACGAGCTTGAACTAAAGCAACAATCTTCATAATACTACCAATTTGAAGGGTTCAATAATTGTTCATCATTACAAGAAATTTCTGGAAAATCAAATTGTTCTGTCAGTGAATAAGATTTTAATACTTCTTCTAATTGATTACAACTATCTACTCCAACTATTATTTTGTCAATTTCGTGTATTGATTTTATATAATTTATACAAATGTCTAAAGCTGAGAGTTTTGGATTTTCATCAAGCCAATAATACCAGTCTTCTAACAGATTCTTCCATTTTTCAAATTTCAGAGGCAAAGAGTCTTTTTTAATAAGAAGTAATCCTTGAAGGAAAATTGACCGTATATGAACTTCTATTTTTTTTTTCTTTAAGAGTTTCAGATACCCAGAACTTTTTAATCTTCTATCAATAAGATTCATTGGAGCCTGTACTATATCAATTGAAAAATTAGCTAATATATTTTCTAGTTCGTCTGGCGCATATATTGAAATGCCAATTTTTTTTACCAAACCATCATTTTTTAGTTTTTCTAGGTAGGTTATAATTTTACCGTCATAATCAAATAGTTGATTAGCTCGATGCAATAATACTCCGTATAAACTCTTAACACCTAGTTTAAGAATAGATTTTTTTACTTGGTCAGTAATCCATTTTTCTACATTAATTAAATTTTTTGGTATTTCTGGAATTTTACTTACAACATTAAATTTTTCTAGTCCATATTCTCCAAGATTTTTTTCACTGTCTCCATAATTAATTGCAGTGTCAATTAAGCTTATATTATGCTTATTAGCTAAATCCAGGATTTTAATTTGATCAATTTTAGCTACTTTTCCTATCTTATTTGCGATGCCGTAATTAACACCAAATTGAACAGTTCCTATTCCTAATCTCATTGAAGATATTCTTTTAAGGTCTTAATTACATTATCTTGATCATCTTTAATTAAATTTGGAAACATAGGAAGGCTTATTGCCTTTTCATAATATTTTTCTGATTCGATAAAATCTCCTTTTTTAAAGCCCATTTGCATATAATAAGGATGAGTATGTACTGGTATGTAATGAAGATTTACTCCAATGCCTTTTGCTCTTAATTTTTTGAAAATTTCAAGATGATCTTTCTTAGAAAAATTGTCATTTAGAGTTATAACATACAGATGAAACGACGATAAAATACCTTTTCGGTCTAACGGTGTATTTATTGGTAAATCCTTAAGCTCTTTAGTGTAATAATTAGCAATATCGTTTCTTTTTTTTATATAGTTGTTTAATCGTTTCATTTGCTGGTAACCTAGTGCAGCTTGAATATCATTCATTCGATAATTAAAACCAAGATCTATCTGTTGATAAAACCATGGACCATCACTTTCTTTAGACATACTTGCCTGATCCCTTGTAATACCATGCGTTCTAAATAATTTAATTTTTGTATCAATATCTTTTTTATTTGTTACTGCCATACCACCTTCACCAGTCGTAATTATTTTTACAGGATGAAAACTAAAAACGGTAACATCACTATGCGCACATGATCCAATTTTGATATTGTTATTTTTGTTTGAAATATAAGAAGATCCAATTGCATGTGATGCATCTTCAATGATTTTAAATTTATATTCTTTTGATAATTCATGAATTCTATTCATGTCACACGGAAGTCCAGCAAAATGCACAGGAATAACGACTTTTGGAAGTTTATTTGATTTTTTTGCATCAATTAGCTTTTTTTCAAGATGATTAATACTCATATTGAAAGTTCTCGAGTCTATATCAACAAAATCAAGCTTTGCTCCACAATAAATTGCACAATTAGCACTTGATACAAATGTATTTGGACTCGTCCAGACATAATCACCAGTTTTCACTCCTAAAGCTAAGCATGATATATGTAACGCACTAGTGGCACTATTAACGGCTGTAGCGAATAATCCACCAGTATAATCAACTACACTTTTTTCAAATTTTTCAACCATTGGTCCTTGAGTCAGCCAATCAGACTCCAAGACATCTCTAACAGCTTTTTTATCTTCCTCAGTAATATCTTGCCTTGCGTAAGGTATCATTCAAATAATCCCGATATAATCTTTATTGATTTCAATCCAATCTTTAAGAGCTTCTTTACTCATCCAATCAGAATTATTATTAGAGGTATATGAGAACCCTTCTGGTACTAACTTTCCGTGTTTAATTCTTTTTTTATCTGCACTCCAATTATTAATTGCTGGAAGAATTTTGAAATAATCATCGTATTCGTATGTACAAATAGAGTCTTCTGGACTGATCATTTCTTCGTGAAGTTTCTCACCTGGCCTAATTCCAATTAATTCATAGTCTTCAGAGTCATTAATACAACTAGCAATATCTATAATTTTCATTGAAGGTATTTTTTTTACATAGATCTCTCCCCCAACCATATCATCAAATGCATGCCATACTAAGTTAACACCTTGATCTAAAGTAATCATAAAGCGCGTCATTCTAATATCTGTAATTGGAAGTTTTTTATTTTCTTTTTGGCTATAAAAAAATGGTATAACTGAGCCCCTGGAACCCATAACATTACCATAACGAACTACAGAAAATCTTGTTTCATGACCAGAAGCATAAGATGAATTGCTTGCAACAAAAAGTTTATCAGATGCTAGTTTCGTAGCACCATAAAGATTAATAGGACTACTAGCTTTATCAGTAGATAAGGCAACAACTCGCTTCACACCTTGATCTATAGATGCATCAATTAAATTCATCGCACCATTAATATTAGTTTTAATACATTCAAATGGATTATATTCAGCTGTGGGAACTATCTTTGTAGCTGCAGCATGAACAACATAATCAACACCATCAAGTGCACGATAAAGTCTATCTTTATCTCTTACATCTCCTATAAAAAACATTACTCTTTTATCTTCTTTATATAGCTTGGCCATTTCCCATTGTTTCATCTCATCACGTGATAAAATAACTAGTCTTCGTGGATTATAAAGATCCAATGTCATTTTAACAAATGCATGCCCAAAGGAACCAGTGCCTCCTGTAACTAATATTGAACTATTTTTTAACAAAATTTACACACCTCTCTTAAAGACCATGCTATATCTTTTTTTAATCTTTTTAATCGTCCAAGTTGGTTCATAAATTAATTGTTTTAGAATAAAGGAAATTAATTTAAATATTTTAATAAATATTTGAATGGGAGAAGAAAAACTTTTCCACCAATAAGAGTAAAGATCTGGGCGTTCTTCTCTTAGCGCGGTTGAAAGAAAGGAATGCAAATTTAAGTTTAGAGAGTTACTCATTGATTTGTAAAATTTATTATACTTTTTAATTTTTGCATACTCACTAATCATATCAATTAAATTTTTGTGTTGTGTCCATCTAGATTTTAAAAAATTATAGCTATTTTCATTTTCTAAAAAATATGAAAACTTTGCATATTCTCTTTGATAAGTAATTTCATTATTGAAAAAATAACTTTTTTTGTTGGGCAGTAAATTAACAAGTATTACTAAATTTGGGTAATATTTTGTAATAGCATTATAATTATCATAGAAGTATTTCCATTGACTCAAAATTTTTATTACTGACTCTCTTCTCCATACAATACCAGGTCCATGAGAACATTTCCATAATTCGTTATATTTAATTATTTTTGTAGAGTTTTTTCTAATTACTGTTTTATGACCCTCTTTAGGTTTCATTTTCCTTTTATAGTTTAAAACAGCCACATCAATTTCTTTGTCCTTAGACCAATTTAAAAAGTTATTTAATCCTTTAATTGAAATGCCGTCTTTATCAGATGTCCATATTGAAAATTCTCCTTTGGATCTTTTAATTGCTTCAAAAAAATTACGAGAAAAACCATAATTAGTTTTATTTTTATATACTTTTATCTTACTTTTTTTTGTGAGTATTTTTAGTGACTCATATGTTCCATCTGAGGAGCAATCATCAATTACTATTATTTCAACCTCTGGAGGTATGTCTAATTTCAAAAGTTCATTAACTCTTTTTTTAATAAGATCTGATCTATTAAAAGTAACATAAGCGATTGTAAGTTTAATTTTTGTATTAATCTTTTTTATCATAACTTAGATTAAAGAGAATTTATAAACTCCAATGCCTCTTCTGAGTCTATTATATTAAATTTTTCATAGTGTAATAAAAAATTATCATATGTTGCATAAGTTAAATCTGGCATTTTATTATATACAAAATTCTTTTTTAATTTTATTACTCCGATACCTGAGTCAACATCTATTATTTTAAAATCAATATTTATAGAATTATTTAACTCGACTGCAACTTTCCATACATCTCCGAGCCAATATGATTGTGCCCTTGGAACTTTTTGCTCTAATTCATTTTTTGGCAACACATCGTCAATAAATATAATTCCATTCTCAGTAATGACTTTTATTGAGTTTAGAATATCATTTTGGCATGCTTTATATTCATGTAACCCATCAATAAATATTACATCAAATTTTAAATTCTTGTATTTTTCAAAAAATAAATCTGATGTCATTCTATAATTACCCCCACTTACAGGATCAACTCCAAATTTACTGTGCATAGGTAAGGGAATTGAGTTAAATAAATCATTTTTTAAAGTGCCTATCTCCAAGTATTTACAATTATCAAATTTATTAATAGCTTTATTGACAAATGCATGCCTTTTATAATTAGACTTTTTAATTTCAATATGATTTTTTTTATAAAAGTTAAATATAAAATTCTTAATTTTTTTTAAATTAGATAAATAAAATAAGGGTGGTATTAACAATAATAAATATTTCATAATGACATCATCATTTAATAATTAATCAAATTACTGATTTTGATAAATAAATTGATATAAATATTTTTCTACCCATTTAAGTCTGACTATTTCATTAATTTTACCATGAACAATTAATCTTTCAGATGAAAAATAATTAATTAGCCTATGAGCATAAATCCAATTTAGAGCTATTGCTGCAAATCTTGAAAGTGGCTGAAAATCAGAAAAATTTGACCAAAGTTTTAAACTTTGTTTAAAATAAGATTTAGGAAAATTACCCTCAAGGAAAGAATCCCATCCATAAACATTTACCTTTTTTGATAAGTGTAATAATGAGATCACAGCAAGAATCCCGCTTCCTATTTGAATATTATGACCCTTTAAAGTATGCATGCATACTGATAAAACATATTCCCTTTTATAATTAAGAATTTTTTTGGTGTTTTCTAATTTAGACATTAATTCATTTTTATTGATATTTTTTTTATTAAGATCTTGATTCTCCGATAATGGTCCCAATCCCATAAAATGATAAAAAATTTTCTCTGGGTCCTCGTAGTTGAAACGATCAACAAACTCATTAACAGGTTCACCCATCATAGCTTTGAACATTAATCTATCTGAAGTTGCATATATGCGATTTGGAAAGCTCGTCTTAGGTTTATAAGTATTGATGAAGAATGTTGGCAAATTTGTATTTATATTTTCTAAGTTATTTCCCCTCAAAACAATATTCACCTCGTTAAATTTAGTTTCTAGTTCACTATAGAATATAAATTCATCAAGAGGATTTTCTTTCATAAATATTTTATCTTTGATTGCGGGCAATCTTCTATGCTTTGTATTAAAGTGAGTTAACCAAGACATCATTTCTGGACTCATAACAATACACAAGGGTGTAATGAGCTTTAAAATATGAAAATAAAGTAATTTAATATTTCTTTCAAAAAAGTTTTGTTTTAATCGTGTTTCGCTCATTTTAGTTAATATCTAAATATTGGCCATTTTACTAAATTTCTCATCTAGCTTTCTGAGCGTATCAAAGCTTCCCTGCGACCTGATTTTACCATTTTCAAGAAAGAAAATATTTTCACACACTTTAACCGTACTAAGCCTATGAGCTATAAGTATTACCGTTATTCTATCACCTAAATTATGAATTGCCTCCATAATTATTTTCTCTGTTAGATTATCCAAGGCACTTGTAGCTTCATCAAAAACTAGTACTTTTGGCTTGTGGTACAACGCTCTTGCAATAGCTATTCTTTGCCTTTGTCCACCAGATAGCCTTACACCTCTTTCTCCAACTATTGTTTGATAACCACTTGACAATTCATTTTTGATAAAGTTGTGTAAATTAGACATTTTAGCCGCTCTGATCAAAGCATCTTCGTCAATATTTTGAGGCTCAATTCCAAACGCAATATTTGCTGCAATCGTATCATCTATTAAGTAAATTTGCTGAGGCACATAACCAATGATTTTTTGCCATGCACGTTTATTACGATCAGAAATTATCTTACCGTCAACTTGCAATGACCCTCCTTGAGGCACCAAAAGTCCGAGAATAATATCTACAGTACTTGTCTTTCCACTTCCCGTCATACCAACTATACCAACTGTACTATTTGCAGATATATCAATATTTATATTAGTTAATGCAGTCCTTTCTGATTTTGGATATGAATAAGAAATATTACTTAAAACAATATTTTTTTTAAATTCAAATTTTGTTGTATCCGGTGTTTTTTTTATAGGCTGCAATCCCATAAAATCACTATGGAGTGCATCAAGAGCCGGCTTAGCAAATCGAAGTTGGGTGAATGATGCATAAATTTGCTGAAGAGCAGGTAGTAAACGATAACCTGCGAAAGCATATAAAGCAATTATTGGCAGGGTGTCGGCAAAAGTATTACTTTGAATCATGAGATATAGAACAATTAAAAGAAGGCCGCCAAAGGCTATACCCTCAAGTGCAAATCTTGGAGTTTGTGCTACTACTTGTGCTGTAGCCTGGTTATACGCGAAGGTTTGCGCTGGCTTTGAAAATCTTCTAAGGTAAATATTCTCAAGCGCCCCTAGTTTTACTTCTTTAGTTGCACCAAACGCTTCACTTACTGCGTTAAATCGATCCTGATTTGCTTTGAGTCTTTCAATGCCAATAAAATCTAAATACTTACTAATACTTTTGTAAACTAAGGTGTATGATGAGCCAAGAATTGCTGCTGCTAGAATTGACAATAATGGATCAACTATCAATAGAAGTACAGTTAACGAAATTGTAACAGCACCTTGGGCAATTACTGTTATCATTGGCATTATACCTCCACTAATAACAGCCCCTACTTCCGAAAGAATATTTTTTCCTAAATCAGAGCTATGTCTATTCAAGAACCAACTATATGGCTGATGTAAGTAACCTTCTATTAAACGTTTGCCAATAGTGTATTCCCTTAATAGAGCAAATCTTAATTGAAAATATATAGTAAAAGCTTTAAATATTAATGACAAGCATAGGATTAAAAATACTATCAAACCTAATGCAAAAAAAAATTCCTCTATGTTTTTAAAATTTCCGACTGAATATAAAGTTGCTAAAAATTGATTGCTTTCAACTAACTGCGGATTAGTCAGTACTGCAATAAATGGAAGTATCGAAGCTACTCCTATCATATCAAGTACTGCCATCACTAATATCATTAGTAATAATAAACTTGCTTCTTTACGTTCACGAACTGATAAGAGATCCAGTAATTTTTTAATTGTTTCCATAAATATTAATTAATAATTATATTTTTTAGTATTTATAGTAGTTAATAAACCACTCTACAAATTTTGTAATACCTTCATCTATTGAAATCTTGGGCTCAAAATTAAATTTACGTTTGAAATCATCTATGTTTGCCCATGTGTTCGGAACATCACCAGCCTGAATTGAAATAAATTCTTTATTTGCCTCTTTACCTAAGTTTTTTTCAATAGTTTTTATAAAGTCTAATAATTTAACGGGCTTATTATTTCCTAAATTATAAATTCTCCATGGATAAGGACTGCTAGAGGGATCAGGGCGATCACTTGACCATTTAAGATTTGGAGTAGCAGGAGTATTTAAAACTTTAGCAATCCCTTCTATTACATCGTCAATATAAGTAAAATCCCTTTTGTGATTACCATGATTATATACTTGAATTATTTCATCATTCATAATTGCTCGTGAAAATTTTTGTAAAGCCATATCTGGTCGATCCCAGGGACCATAAACAGTAAAAAAACGAAGTCCCGTGGAAGGCATATTATATAAGTTACTATATACATGTGCCATTAATTCATTAGATTTTTTTGTTGCGGCATAAAGACTCAATGGGTGGTCAACATTCTGCTCTACAGAAAAAGGAATAAAAGTATTTCCTCCATACACACTGGAAGAGCTTGCATAAACTAAATGTTCTACATTTATGTTTTTACAATTTTCTAAAATATTCATAAAACCAAGTAAGTTACTATCAATATAAACCTTTGGATTATCAATAGAATACCTGACTCCTGCTTGAGCAGCTAAATTTACTACAATCTGAGGCTCGTATTTTTTGAATATCTCAGTTATCTTTACGCTGTCAGAAATATCAACTTTGAAATGTAAGTATTTTTTATAATTCAACAATAAACTTAATCTTGCATCCTTTAAACTGGTGTCATAGTAATTATTGTGATTATCAATACCAACTACCTCATCGCCTCTTTCTAATAGATAAGAAGCAAGTGCTGAGCCTATAAAGCCTGCTGTACCTGATATTAAAATTTTCATCTATTAAAAGATATTTTTTCGAGGAATTATGATTTGATAATATGGTAGTTTGGTGATTTTGTCTCTAAATTGTTGAATTTTAGTCTCTTTAATTAGTCAAATTAATATATGATAATGTATTGAAATTACATATAAAAACTTTATATCGATTAATTAAATTAAGCTATTGTAACCTATGGATATAGTAAACTTTGAAAATATTGGCTCTAAGATAAATAGTATCATAACTTCAAAAGAATTTTATAATCTTCAGAAAAAATTCAATAAATGTGATCATATTTTATACGTGGGAAATGGTGGAAATCTTGCAATTGCTGATCATGCTGCAATTGATACTTCAAGACTCACAAATAAAAATGCTAAAGCTCCTGGCAGTGGTATACTTACGACATCGATCATAGCTGATACAAATTTTCCTGTCTGGCTTGAAAACTGGATAATGATGACAACAAGAGGTTTAAAAAATAGTAGTATTTTAGTAATTGGACTTTCTTGTTCTTCATCTGGGGAATCATCAAATGCACTCTTAAAAGCAATCAAATATGCTGATAAAAAAGGTATGGCAACAGCACTTGTTTCTGCTCAGGAAAAGGATGGTCTTCCAGAAAGAACTATTCCTATTATTCAAAATGCAATTTATTACCATACAAGTGAAGTTGTTTCTCTAGCCTTGACATATCAACTAATTCATGGCGCTGGTTTCAAATGCCCCTCTATTTCACAGAAAGCTTTATCACGTAAATTCAATAAATTAGGTGTTTCTCGAGAGAAAATTATTAGTAATGAACACTTCCCACCAAATTTTGATCATGAGAAAAATAATATAGCAATTGATTTTGATGGTGTTATACACACATTCGATAAAGGCTGGCATGACGGTACTTGCTACGGTAAACCAATCAAAGGTTCCTTAGAAGCAGTTAAAAAAATAAGTAAAAAATATAAAATTATTATATTTTCATCAAAAGTTAGACCGGATCGCCCACTTGTTAACGGTAAAACTGGCTACGAATTGGTCTCTGAATGGCTTAAAAAAAATAAATATTCAAGATACATAAGTGAAATAACTCATGAGAAGCCTAGAGCCAATTATTACATTGATGATAAAGCTGTTTTATTTTCAAATAATTGGCGTGATGTGTTAGAACGGACCTTATGATTAATGAAAAAGAACTTACTGCGATTGTTCCTGTAAGATCTAATTCTCAAAGAGTTAAGAATAAAAATATAAAGCCATTTTCAAATACGAATCTAATTGAAATAAAGTTAAAAGAACTCTTAAAAGTAAGTAAAATTGACAATATTCTTCTTACCTCAGATTCCAAAGAGATGCTTGAAATTGGAAAAAAATTAAATGTTAAAACTCATATAAGAGAAAAGTATTATGCAAGTTCAGAGGCAACAAATAGTGAGTTTTTTGAAAACTTATCTAAAATTTGTAAATCACATTATATACTCTATTCTCCAGTAACTTCACCTTTAATTTCATTTGAGACAATTAATGATTGCATTAATTATTTCGAAACTAACAAATTAAAAAATATGGCTACTACTTCTTTAGTCAAGCACCACTTGTGGTTAAAAGGAAAGCCTATTAATTACGAAATAAACAAATCCCCCAGTAGTCAAGATTTACCTGATATTCATTCAATAAATTATGCTTGTTGTATTATTGAACGAAGTCTAATGAAAAAGAATAAAAATGTGGTAAGTAGTGAAGTTGTTTTTAAAATTCTTGATGAAATAGAGTCTATTGATATTGACACTGAACTTGATTTTCTAACAGCGGAATTTATTTATAACAAATATCGTTCTTGAGTTCAAAATAAAATTTAAATCCTTATTTATTATGACAGTATCTTACATTAATAATTATCAAAATTTAATTTTTATGAAATATATCTCGAGTATACACTTTTTCGGCAACAGAGGCTAGTTTTCTAGAATATCTATTAGCTACTATCAAGTCACACTCAGATAAAAAACTATTTATGTTTCTAAAAACCTCTGATCCATAGAATGAGTTGTTTTTGAGATATGGCTCGTAAATAACACACTTTATTCCTTTTGCTTTAATTCTCTTCATAACTCCCTGAACTGCACTGTCTCTAAAGTTATCTGAACCTTCCTTCATAATTAGCCTAAAGATGCCAACCTTCTTAGGCTTTCTTTTTATTATTTGTTTAGAAATAAAATCTTTTCTTGTGGTATTCGCATCAACAATTGCTTGTATAATTTTATTTGGAACTTTCTCATAATTTTTAAGTAATTGCTGAGTGTCTTTTGGTAAACAATATCCACCATATCCAAATGAAGGGTTATTATATGATTTTCCTATTCTTTTATCATAACCTATGCCAGTAATTACATTTTTGGTACTAATTTTATTAATTTCACAATATGAGTCTAACTCATTAAAAAATGCAATACGCATGGCTAAATAAGTATTTGAAAATAACTTTACGCCTTCCGCTTCAGTAGAACTCATATACATAACTGGAACTTTTGAAGAGGTGGTGTTAGAAGATTTTAATAATAAATTGCCAAATTTTTTTGCAAATTTATCTTTGCCTCCAACTACTATTCTTGAAGGATATAAATTATCATAAAGTGCTTTACCTTCTCTTAAAAACTCAGGTGAGAAATAAATATTTTGCTTTTTAAATTTTTTTTTAATTTTTTCTGTAAACCCAACAGGGACCGTTGATTTAATAATAACTGGAATGTTTGGTCTCTTTTTGATGGCATACTTTATAACAATTTCTACTGTTGACGTATCAAATTCACTTGTTAAAACATCATAATTGGTCGGAGTACAAATAATTATCAAATCAGATTTTTTAAAAGCAGTCTCCTTACTAATTGTTGCTTCTAAATTTAATTTATTTTTTTTAAAATATTTTGATAAATAATCATCTTTTATTGGGGCAATATTAGCATTAATCATATCGACTTTATTTTTGTCTATATCTAAACATATTACGGAATTGCTCTTTGATAATAGAGCTGCAAGACTAACTCCAACGTAACCACACCCAATGATAGTAATCTTCATGTGTCAAATTAAATATAATATAAATGATTTGTAAAGTAACAATATTTTCACGCTTAGTAGACCTGGCAATGTCCTACTCTCCCATGCCTTAAGACAAAGTACCATCGGCGCTGGAGCCCTTAACGTTCGAGTTCGAAATGGGAT
>MDSV01067373.1_pt1 | contig 41987 bp, 40 predicted proteins | sample 810851 | NCBI WGS metagenome assembly MDSV01 (sample SAMN05326640, study PRJNA326480) | marine metagenome | isolation source: seawater | place: Atlantic Ocean: North East | collected 2012
GCTGTTGGCAGTGGTACAGATGCAATTAGATTGAGTTTGAAATGTCTAGGTATTAAAGAAGGAGATGAAGTTATAACAACCCCCTTTACATACTATGCAACTATCGGTGCGATAGTTACCTCGGGTGCAAAACCAATTTTTGCAGATATAAAAAAAGATTACAATATAGATCCTGCAGAAATAGAAAAAAAAATAACAAAAAAAACAAAGGCAATTGTTCCAGTTCATTGGGCAGGAAAAATTTGTGATATGGATCAAATTAATAAAATATCAAAAAAATATTCAATACCAATTGTTGAAGATGCCTGTCATGCTATTTTAGCAAAAAGATTTAATAAATTTGCAGGAAATTTTGGAAATATGGGTTGTTTTAGTTTACACCCACTTAAAAATCTCAATGTTTGGGGCGATGGCGGATATATTGTAGTTAAAAATTTTAAAGATTATAAAAAATTGTCCCTAATGAGAAATCACGGATTAATTAACAGAAATAAAAATCTTTTATTTGGTTACAATTCAAGACTTGATACTATTCAAGCAGTGGTTGCAAATCACTTATTAAAAAAACTCAAAAATATAACAAAAAAAAGAATTTCTAATTCCATATATCTTGATAAAAATTTAAACAAACTTCAAGGTATAGAATTAGTTGAAAGAAATAAAAATTCAATTGAGGTATTTCATCTTTATTGTTTAAAAATAAAAAAAAATAGAAAAGGCATCATCAAGGAACTAAAAAAAAATAATGTTGATGTAAAAATCCATTATCCTGTTCCTATGCATTTACAACCTGCGGCAAAGAATATGGGATACAAAAAAGGTGATTTTCCAATCACAGAAAATATTTCAAGAGAAACAATCTCTTTACCAGTTCATGAATATATTACAAGAAAAGACCTTAATAAAATTATAAACATTTTTAGAGATAATTATGAACAAAAAAAAAATTAATTATGTAGAGATAGATAAGAATTTTAAAAAAATTAAAAAAAATTTTTTATTTCAAGTAAATAAAATAGGTAATAGAGGGGATTTTATACTAGGAAATAAAGTTGAAGAATTTGAAAATAAATTAAAAAAAATCATTAATTCAAAATATGTAGCTACATGTGCTAATGGTACAGATGCTATAGAAATAGCTTTAAAAATTTTAGGAATAAAAAAGAATGATGAAATTATTACTGTAGCAAATACCTGGATATCGGTTGCTAACTCAATAATTAATGTGGGTGCTAAACCAATATTTGTTGATATAAATGACACTTTGAATTTAAATCCATTTGAAATAGAAAAAAAAATTACTAATAAAACTAAGTGTATTATTGTAACACATTTAAATGGATTGCCTTGTGATTTAGATCAAATTAAGAGGATTACAAAAAAACATAAAATAAAAATATTAGAAGATTGCTCACAAGCAATAGGGAGTAAATATGAAAATCTTCATGTAGGAAATATCGGAGAAATATCTACTTATAGTTTACATCCGACAAAAAATTTAGGTGTTTTTGGAGATGGTGGCTTTATAAGTACCAATAAAAAGAATTACTACAAAAAATTTTTAATATTTAGAAATAATGGTTTGATTAATAGAGACTTAGCAAAATTTGTTGGAAGAAATAGTAGATTAGATAACTTACAAGCTATTGTTGGAATTCTTCAACTTAAAAATTTAAATAAACATATTACTTTAAGACAAAAAAATGCTTATTCATATGATAGAGCTTTTATTAATTTAAAAAAATTTATACAAACACCATTAAAACTAAATAATAAAAAAGTAATCCATACCTATCATAGATATGTAATTCGATGTACCAATCGAGATAAATTATTTAAATATTTGATAAAAAATAACATTGATGTAAAGATACATTATCCAATTAATATACATCAACAAACTTCATTTAAAAAATTTTCTAAGTCTAAACTTTTAAAAACAGACTCTCTTAATAAAAAAATACTTAGTTTGCCTATTCATGAAAATCTATCTAAAAATGATTTAAATAGAATAATTGCTTTAATTAGAAATTTTTACATTAAATAGATCTTTATGAAAATACTCTCAATATTTAAATTGATAATTATTTTCATTGCATTTTATTATCTTTTTACTAATGATAGTTTTGATTTTAATCAATTATTTAAAAAAGAATATTTTGAAAACATAGAGATATTTATTTTTGTAGCAATCTTAATCTCATCTACTTATTTAATCGGATCTTTAAGATGGTGGTTAATTCTCAAATCCTTAAACTATAAAGTAAAATTTAAAGAAATAATTCAGATCACTTATATAGGTGCTTTTTTTAACAATGTTTTATTTGGAGCATATGGTGGAGATTTAGTAAAAGGTTACTACATATATAAATTCACCAATAATTCATTTAGATCTACTTTTACCGTCCTTCTAGACAGGGGTATTGGCTTTATAGGTCTCTTTATAATAGGGATTTTTTCTTTCATTTCAATTTTTGGAAATAATTTTGATTTATCTTCATATCAAAATTCTATTTCAATAATTATTTTATTTATTTTTCTTTTAATATTTTTTTTTTACCTAATAAACAAAGTAAGACATAAATATATATCATTAAAATTAAATAAATTTTTAGACTCTTTATTTAAGTATATAATAAATAATAAATTTAATTTTTTAATCTATATTTTTTTATCCGTTATACTTTTTATGATTGTCCATTATGGAGTATATTTAATATCCGATTATATTTTCTATTTTAATATAGGGATAGAAAAAATTTTTTTTCTCAATTTTTTTACTACTATTGTAAATGCTATTCCATTAACACCAGGTGGTATAGGTTTGGGGGAATTAACTTTTGTTAAAACAAATGAGTTATTTTTTTTAAAAGAAGCTTATATTAAAAATCTCGCAAATATTATTGTGTTATATAGATTAATTAATTTATTTATTTGTTTGCCTGGAGCAGTTATATATATCTTCCAAAAAAAAAAATTATGAAAATATTAGTTACAGGTGCTTGCGGATATCAAGGAACACTTTTAGTTCCAATGTTATTGAAAAATCATCACCAAGTTATAGCAATTGATACTCAATGGTTTGGAAATTATTTGAAAAAACATAAAAATTTAAAAAATATAAAAAAAAACATCTTAGACATAAATAAAATAGATTTAGAAGGTGTTGATACAATAATTCATTTAGCCTCAATTGCGAACGACCCAATGGGTGATTTAGTCCAAAACATAACGTGGGAATACTCATGCTTAGGTACAATGAAACTACTTGATCTTGCTATTGAGCAAAATGTTAAAAAAATAATATATGCTTCTTCATCTTCAGTTTATGGACTTAAAAAAGAAAAAAAAGTTACCGAAAATTTGTCCCTAAAACCTATTTCCATATATAACAAAGCAAAAATGATTACAGAAAAAATTATTTTGTCTTATTCTGACAAAATAGATTTTACAATTATAAGACCTGCTACAGTATGTGGTGTTTCCCCAAGAATGAGATTTGATGTAAGTGTCAACATGATGACATATCAAGCTTTAAAAAGTGGCAAAATGACTGTTTTTGGTGGTAATCAAACTAGACCAAACATACACATGGATGATTTATTAGATCTTTATATATTTTTTTTAAAAAGGGGTAAAAAATTTAATGGTATTTTTAATGCCGGTTTTGAAAATTTAAAAATAATACAAATTGCTAAAAGAGTTCAAAAAATTATTCCTTCAAAAATTGATATAATCAAAAATAACATTGATATTAGAGATTATCGAGTAGACTCATCAAAACTATTATCTCTTGGATACAAACCTAAAAAAAATATTAATCATGCGATTAATGAAATATTAATCAAATATAAAAATAATATAAATAATGTTGATAAAAAATCTTTTTCAATTAAATGGTTGAAGCAAAATTATAAAAGATTTTTTAATATTACTTAATTTTATTTTTTGAAAATATATCAACTAAAATTAAAAGCCAATATTGATGGATATTTTCAATAAAATTATAAGATTTTGAATTAACGACAAAATTTAAGTCACCTAATTTACTCAACTTATTTTTTTCACCAAAACCTGTAAAGGTAATAAGTTTGTTATTTTTATTCCTTAAAAATTTAGCAGCATTAATCATATTTAAGGACTTTCCACTAGCAGAAATTAAAATAACTAAATCTTTAGTATCGCAATAAAATTTTAATGCTTCTTTAACCCAATTTTCATATCCATAATCATTAGAAAAACATGTCAAAAGGTTGCTTTCATTAAAATTAACACATCTAACATTTCCATTTTTTGTCATATCTACACTAAAATGACTTGCTATAGAGGCGCTTCCACCATTGCCAAAAATTATAATTTTTTTTTTATTTTTTTTTACATTTAAAGCAAATTTAAAAAACTTGTTGAATTTTTTTTTAAGATCATCATTCATCTTTAAATGCGATATATAATCTTTATTATATTTTTCTAAAAACAATTCAAAATTTCTCATAGTAATTTTTTCTTTAATTTTTTAGACCAATTTTTATCATAAAAGAAACTTTTATCATCAATATAAATGTCAAAACTTGGTTTTCCAAAAATCAACTTATCATAATTTACTTGCCATTTCTTTAATTGTTGTAAAGTAATTTTAGTTGCTTGTTTTTTTGCTTTTGAAATATTTTCATTATTTCTTCCCATAAATCTTGCTGTAAAAATTTTAATATAAAAATTTTTTTTATATAAATCATTTAAAACTTTTATGTTTTTTTTAATTGGTATACTTTTTTTATAGTTATTGCCTTTTGTTTTACATAGCACGTTGTCTAGATCAAAGCAGATAGTTTTTTTTTTCATAGACAAAAATTAATTAGATGCATTCTTTAAGAATTCTCTTTTTAATACATTCTTTTTGTTTAAAAATTTATTCATTTTTAGTAAATCTTTACCTAAATTTTTAGTGTTAATTCTTTCATCACATTCCATTATTTTAGGATGAGACGTATTAGTTAGATTTTGTCCTAGTGTTATTTCTTCAGATAACTTTTCTCCTTTTTTTAAACCAATTATTTTTATTTTTACATCTCCATTTTCATTTTTTTTATCTTTTAAAGTGTTTCCACTTAAGCTGATAATTCTTTTTGCAATTTCATATATGTTAATCTGGTTCCCCATTTCAAGCGCATAAATTTTTACACCTTTTTTATTTAAAAATGATGCATTTATAACTAGTTGAACAGCTTCAGATATCGACATGAAATATCTTTCAGCTTTTTTGCTTGTAACTGTTAAAGATCTTCCTTTAGATATTTGATCTAAAAATATGGGTATTACTGATCCACTAGAACCAATTACATTTCCAAATCTGACTATAGTAAAATTAGTTTTTTTATTTGTTTTATTTTTTTCATAAAAATTTTTTATTAATCTTTCACCAAATTTTTTAGTAAATCCTAGAATACTTTTTGGGTTCACAGCTTTATCGGAACTTATAAAAGTAAAATGTTTAACTTTTTTATTTATTGCAAATTTAATAATATTTTCTGTTCCAAAAATATTATTCTTAATCATTGAATAAGGATTCTGTTCTCCAAAATTAACATGCTTATAAGCTGCTGCATGAAAAACTTCATCTAAATTTTTATTCTTGAATTTGCTATCTAAAAATTCTATATCTCCACAATCACCAAGAACTGGAATAATTTTACTTACATTATTTATTTTATGATCCTTCAAATTTGATAAAAGATTAAATAAATTTATTTCAGAATTATCTAAAGCATAGATTCGCTTTGGAGAATTTTTTACTATTTCTCTAGTTAACTCTGAGCCAATTGAACCACCAGCCCCTGTTATCAATATACTTTTGCTTTTAATTTTTTTAATTAAAATTTTTTTATCAACCATAATTTTTTCTCTGTCAATTATATCATAAAAATTAGGTTTTATTTTTAGAGATTTTTTTATTAAATTTTTATAGCCTTCTTTTATATTCGCTAAATTTTTTATTCTTATATTTTGATTTTCTAATTTTTTAAAAAGTCTTACTCTTTCTTTTTTCTTAAAAATTTTTGTACCAATAATTATTTCGTTGATGTTAAGTGATTTAATTATTTTGTGCAAATCTCGAATTTTATAAATTTTTACACCGTTAATTTCCCTCTTCTTATATTCACCACTAATATCTAAAAAACATTTTACAATTCCATAATCAGTTGACTGTCTAATATTATTAAAAAGATTAACAGTTTGATCATTAATTCCAATTATGAGAATATTATTTATTAAATTATTTTTAATATTATTTGAATTGATTAAAAAACTTATTATTACTCTAATTAAAATTACAAATATTCCAATAAAAATTGGGGCAATAAATGATACAGATCGAGGAAAGTAAATATTTTCGTAAACTAAAAAATTAATCAATATACAAACTATCTGAAAATAAATTATTGATTTAATAATATTTTTTATAGAGTGATAATCAAAATATCTAATTAATATTTGATAAACATTATTTACATAAAATGTTAAAAAAAATATTGAAAAAATAATTATATAGACAATGAAATTTATCTCCCAAAATGGGTAAAATTTTTCTAGTCTTAATGTATAAGCTAAACTAATTGAAAAGATAATTATGAACGTATCACTTAGCAGTAATATAATTTTTTTTTCAAAATTTGAGAGATTATAATTTATCAATGCGATACATCCTTATTAAAGATGACTGATATAACTGTTTTAAATAAAATTATTATATCAAATAAAATATCATACTTTTTGTAATATAAATGATCAAAATATAATTTCTTTTTTTCTGAAATTGAGTCTCTTCCATTAATTTGTGCCAAACCAGTAATGCCTGGTTTTATTTGGTTTATTTTGAGCTTTGATCTTTTATTTATTAAAGATTTTTGTGATTTAATTGCTGGTCGTGGTCCTACAATCGACATTTCACCTTTTAAAACATTAAATAACTGAGGCAATTCATCTAAGCTTAATCTTCTTAAGATTTTTCCTATTTTTGTAACTTTTTTTTCAACATTTTTAATTTTTTTTGTTTCAATAAGCTTTGTACCTTTCTTCATGGTACGAAACTTGAACATATAAAAATCTTTATTATTTTTTCCAACTCTTAATGATTTAAATATTATTGGACCTTTAGATTCTAATTTAATTAAAAATGAAATTATAATTAAAAGTGGAAAAAATGATAAAATTAAAAATATTGAAAAAAAAAAATCAAATATTCTTTTGAAAGATTTCATTTTTTTGAAATTTTTAATATTAAAAAACTATAAATCAGAATAAGTATTAAAATTAAAATTAATTTACTATCTATTAAATTATAAATAATTATTTGTGAAGCAATTATACTTTGAATTAATATAACAGTTTTAGAATATCCAATTTTTTTTAATAATAAATGATGTATGTGTCTATTATCTGCCTTAAAAGGATGAAACCCTTTAGCAATTCTTGAAATAAATAATCGAAACATATCTAAACCAGGAATTAACATAATAACGAATATTTCATCACATTGAAAACTTGACTCAAAATTATAAGATTTAATAAAAATATAAGAGATAATAAATCCTAATACTTGTGTTCCACTATCACCAAGAAAAGTTTTATTTTTAGAGTTTAAGTATATAAAAAATATTAATGAGATAGCAATTAATAAACTTAAATTTATAAAAGTACCTTTATAAATAAAAATAATAAATACAAGCAAACAATATATTGAGCATTGCAGATTAATGCCATCAAACATATTTATCGCGTTTATGAAAAGCAAAATACATAACAACGTAAAAAAAATTGAAAAATTTTTTAACTCAATAGGGTTGTTTAGAAATGAAAAATGTAACTCTCTAATGATTAGTGAGTCATCAATAATTAAAACTATGAATAAAATGGCAGTATTAGCAAAAAGTTTATAATTTGCAGAAATATTGTATTTATCGTCATGTAACCCAATTAAAAAACAAAAAAATATTCCGAACAAAATAGAAAAATACTCTCTCGTGTTAGCAAAATAAATTTCTGGGTATATATTTAAATCAGTAACAATATTGTAGATATTTATGAGTATAAAATTATAAATTAAAATTAATCCGCCATATAAAGCCACTGGTTTTTTTTGAAACTTTCTAAAATTATCTGGTTGATCATATAAATTTATTTTTTTAGAAAAATAATTAAAAAAAAATACTATTGGTATATTAATTAATATTGAAAAAATTATTATTATTTTAAACATTATATTTTTTATATTTAATCAAATATAATAAAAATCCCATAGGATAATAAATTATTATTGATAACCAATTGTTAAAAAAGTTTCCAGAAGGCAAAAATGGAAAAAATGTTATAAAAAATACTGATAATATACAAATTGCTTCATCGCTTAGCTTTTGTTTCCCATATCTAATTTGATGAAGTAAATTTAAGCAAAACTCTTTTAATATATATATAAAGACAAACATTAGAATGCTTGTACCAACTAAACCTGTTTCGGACAAAAATTGTGCATAAAAATTGTGTGGGTGTGTAGTGCAAGCATTAACATCAATTAATTCTTTAGTAATATTTTTTTCTTTTGAGCAATAAAACCTAAACATTTTAGCACCATGTCCAAAAATGGGTTTTTCTTTGAACATATTTAAAGCAATTTTATAGTGACCTTCGTAAGTTTTGCTAAATAAAACTAATCTTTCACTACCTTCATATACACCTAGCTGATTAAGCGTTGATGAAATTATTCTATTTTTTAATGTTTCATTAAAATATATTAAACTTCCACCAATAAGCAGACTTAATAAAATTGGAAATATAATCAATTTTCTTAAATTAATTGAAGAGAATAATAAAAATAATGTGAATAAAAAAAATAAAGCAATTGAAGTTCTTTCTCCACTTAAAATAACAATAATAAAAGATGCTATTAAATAAAAAAATATTAATGTTAATTTATATCTTTTAATTAAATTATTTTGAGAATTTACAATTAAAAAAATCAAAATAGGTAAAAATCTAGAAATATAACTTCCTAAAACTTCATCTTCACCAAAAAAACTGGTAATTCTAAAATTCTGAGGATTATCATAAACAAAACCAATTAAATTTGTTGAAAAAATAAATTGGTATAAAGAATCAAAAAATAAAACAAGAAAAATTATTAAAAAAATTTTAAGAAGATGTTCTAAAATATTTTTATTATAAGAAATTAATAAAAAAATAACAATTCCAAATAAAAAAAACCTAAAATATAAAGAGGCACTTTTTATTGATGAAAAGTTAAAAGTAAAAAAAGAATTAATTGTTAATATTAACCAAAATACAATAAATGCATAAAAAAATTTATTTTTAAAAATGGAAAAATCTTTCTTTAAAAATAAAACTCCAAAGGAGCTAAATATTATTAATACTAAAAATAAATCAGGAATGAAAGGTCCAGTAATCAAGGCAATTGGTATTAAGCAAAATAGAATAGTAGAGAACTTTATAAGGTGATTTTGTAAATTTATATTATTCATTTTAAAAAATACTGAATTACTTTTAAAGGAAACCTCATAAATATTATAAATAAATGATTTTTAATATTATTTATTTTAAAAGAGTTTAAAATTTCAAAAGAAGATTTATTATGATTAAAAAAAGATTTAGTACTTTCTCCTCCAAATCTCATAAAAACATAATTTTGATTTATTTTTTTGTATTTAATTTTACTCATAAAAATTGTCCTTAAAAAAAAATCAAAATCACCAGCTATTTTAAATTTAGTATTATATAGACCAAATTTTGAATATACCTCTTTTTTAAAAAAAGATGAAGGATGTGGAGGTGAATAGCCTAAATAGATCATCCAATTATAAAAATTAGATTTATAATTTCTTATTATTTTTTTTTGATTATTTATTGCTTTAAAAATTAGAGTATTTCCTATTACACATTTATAATTTTGATCATTTTCAAAAACATTTCTAACATCTGATAAAACACTGTTTGAATAAAAAATATCATCTGAATTTAAAATTGAGATTATCTCACCCGATGCAACTTTAATTCCTTTATTGATTGCATCATAAATCCCATTATCTTTTTCTGAGATTATTTTATTAAAATATTTTTTGTAATTATTGACAATATTTAAAGTATTATCAGTTGATCCTCCGTCAACAAGAATATACTCATAATCTTTACAAGATTGGGATATTACAGACCGAATAGTTTCTTCAATAGTTTTTTCTGAGTTATAGCTTACTGTTACAATTGAAAATTTCATTTTACCTACTTAAAATATAGTTTTCTAAAACAAGTATATCCATTTCAGTTCTATGAAAACAATTTAATGCTTCAATGGGATGATTTACTATAGGCTCATTTTCGTTAAAAGAAGTGTTTAAAATAACAGGAACATTTGTGAGCTCAAAAAAATTTCTAATTAAATTATAATATTTAAAATTATCTTCTTTTTTAACTGTTTGAACTCTCCCACTACCATCTATATGAGTTATTCCAGGTAGTAATTTTTGTTTTTCTTTTCTCACTTGATAAACCTCTGACATAAAAGGTATCTCTTTGTTTATGTCAAACCATTTGTGAGCCTCCTCAAATATTACTGAAGGAGCAAATGGTCTAAAACTTTCTCTCCTTTTTATTTTTGAATTTATAATTTTTTTAATATTAGAATTTCTTGGGTCGGCAAGAATAGATCTATTTCCTAAAGCTCTTGGTCCCCATTCAGTTTTATCTTGGAACCATCCAATTACTTTTGAATTAGCAAGTTCTTTTGCAATATAACTTGAAACTTCATGATCTTTTAAAAAATTTATATTATATTTTTTTTTATATTCGAATTTATTTATTATATTTTCTATCTCATCATTATTAAATTTTGGACCTAAATATGAATAATTTTTTACATAAATTTTTTTCTTAAATTTATTACTTAGATAAGCGCAGGCAGAACCAACAGAACCACCGCCATCACCAGGATTTGGTGAAATATAAATATTTTTAAATGGAGTTTTTTTAATAATTTTACCATTTGCTACAGAATTCATAGCACAACCACCTGACAAAGTTAAATTTGGATTTTGATATTTTCTGTAAACTATATTTAATAAATGAAAAAAAATATCCTCATATACTGATTGTATAGATTTTGCTAAATCCATATGATATTGAGTTATTTCATCATTATTAGTTCTCGCTCTGCCCAATAGATCAACTAATTTATTAGAGTACAAATTTAAGTATTCTGCTTGATTATTTTTATTAATTTGAAGAATTTTTTTTTTATGATGCTCGAAATATTTTAAGTTTAAATTAAAACCAAAATCAGTTTTATTTATAAGATTTGAAATTTCTTTTATATATTTAGGTTTACCATATGGAGATAATCCCATAACTTTATATTCGTCTCCATAATTTTTAAATCCTAAAAATTGTGTCATTGCTTGATAGTATATTCCTAAAGAATGAGGAAAATATATTTTTGAATCTAATTTTAAGTTTTTATTTTTTGAATATCCCCAAGCACAACTTGCAAAATCACCAAATCCATCAACAGATAAGTTAACGCACTCTTCAAAATCACTAAAATAGAGGGAAGAAGCAATATGAGATTTGTGATGGTCGGCATAAAATATTTTTCCATTAAAATTATGGTTTTCATCAATTTTAGAAATATATTTTTTTAAGGTAAGTTTTGACTGTGTGTTTTTGGCGCTATTTATGGCTATTTTATATGCAGATGGATTTTGTAGAAGAAACAATATTTTTTTTATAATTGAAGATGTAGGTCTTGAATTAATAGTTATAACACTAATGTCGCTAATATTTATATTTACATGAGATAAACAAAATTTTATTGCATTAAAAGGAAATGATGTTGTGTGCTTAATTCTTAAAAATCTTTCTTCTTCAGCTGCAACGACCAATTCATTATTTTCAAAAAGACATGCGGAACTGTCTGAATGAAGGAAATTTAATCCAAGAACATAATTATTTTTCATTAATACCAATTTTTTGATTCAAATGAGTAAGTAAGACAATCTTTATAAAGTTTGGGTAAATCTGTTTCTATTTCTTTTAAAGAAAAATTATTATTTGAAAACATATGCGCTTGAATTGCTAAATAATTGAGGTTTTGATAATTTTTATAAAACTCTAAAATAGTATCTACATATTGATTTAAATTTTTATTATCAATAATTTTTATAAATTGATTAGCATTTTTTGTAGATGGAAACTTGCAATTTTTGGAAATTATTACTGGTAACCCTGCACTAAGAGCCTCTTTCACAGAAACTGAGTCAGCTTCATCATCAGAGGGCAAAATAAATATATCACTTTCACTAAATAATTTATTCTTTTCTTCAAGCGTTTTAATACCTTCTCTAATTTCTACTATTTTTGTTATTTTTAAACTTTCTATTTTAGAAATAAAATCTTTATAAATTGATTTATCTTTTGGGCCAACAAACAAAAACTTAATATCATTTATTTTTCTTTTTTCAATTAATTTGATTATATCTAATAACCTATATATTCCCTTTTTGAGATTTAAGCGTCCGAAGAATAAAACAGTAAATTTTTCTTTATTGCTTGATTTAGTAATTTTATATTGTGATACGTCTAAACAGTTTTGCAATTTAAATATACGCAATTTTTTAAAATTAATAATATTAGATACCTCATTTTTTTCATAATCATTTAAAACATGAATAGCCTGACTTTTTTGAATAAATGATTTAAATAATTTTAGAAAGATTAATTTTTTTAATCTAGATTTTTGCATAGACCAATTGTTTAAATTTCCGTGTAAACTTATTATATAGGGAATATGATTTTTAAATAATATATTTGATATTATTGCATTTGGTACAGAAAAAATATTATGAAAATGTACTAAATCATATCCATTCAGATAATCTATAAAAATTTTTTTTTTTGAAATTAAAATTTTAGAAATTTTTTTAAAATGGTATATTTCTTTAACAACTTCAATATTTTTTGATTTCAAAGTATTTATATAATTTTGCTCTACATTAAAAGGGCCACCAGAGTCTACAGAACTATATCCAAGAGACAAAATTTTCATTTAAAAATTATGATTATATAATGATATATATTTTTCTAAAATATTTTCCCATAAATATTTTTCAGATAATTTTTTAGAATTTTTTGATTTAATTAAAAACTGATTCTCATTAATTAAATTGATTTCTCTTAGAGTTTTTTCAATATCGGTAATGTTGTCATTTATGATCCAGCCTGAATTTGTTTCTTGAATATCTTTCCAAGGTGTTTTTATAGTTGTCAATACAGGAAGACCGGCTCTAAGACTCTCTAAAACTACATAACCAAAATTTTCACTTTTAGATGGCAAAATCATTAAATCGCTCTCTTTAAAAATTTTATTTTTTATTTCAGTATCAAATATTGCCCCTTTAAAAAAAACATTTTCAATATTTTTTAAAGAAGGATCGATTTGATCAAGAAATCTATTAAAATCTGGACCATATATATTTAATTCCCAATTTAGCATACCTGCTTTTTTCCAGCCCATTAACAATTCTTCTAAGCCCTTTTTTTTATGTATTCTAGAGAAAAATAAAGCTCTTTTTTTATCATTTACAAAAAATTTATTCTTAACAAATTTTTCTTCCAATTTATTTATCCCATGAGGAATAACTATAATATTTTTATTATTGGTAAGCTTCTTAATGTTTTCTTTTTCAAGAGGTGATGTTGCATGTATTATATCACTTTTGTCTAAAATTTTTTTTTGATAAAATATAAGAGCTAATTTTTTTTTGATTTTTTTTTGTTCAAGAGACCAATCTTCAAAAATACCCATCGGAGATATGATAAATTTTTTTTTTAAAAAAAAACTAATTAAAAAAACTTTAATATGATTAAAATCCCAACCACCATAAAAATGAATAATATCGTGTTTTTTAATTATATTGTAAATACTTCTAGTTGGTTTTTTTTTTCCATCAAAAAAAGGGAGGATTTTAATTTTTATATTTTTCTCTAAAAGTTCTCTTACAGTTGATGTAATAACATTATAAGGACCTCCAATTTCAGGATAAAGACTACTAGTTACTACCAATATTTTCATAAAATGAATTATACACTTTTAGGTATTTTTTTTTTATATCCTTTAATTTATATCTATCTAAATTTTTAAAACCAATTTTAATAATTTTCTTTACTTTATAGCGCTTTTTCTGAATATTAATAATTTTTCTTCTTATATCAGTAATACTTAAAGGATTAATATATATTGCCCCTTTGCCTGATATATCCTTTAAATTATTTGAGGTTACAACTAGTCTACCAACAGCCTGGGCTTCTAAAATAGGAATTCCAAATCCTTCATATTCTGAGGGAAACAGCAATATATCACTATTAATATAATGTCTGAATATTTGTTTTTGGGTCTGATTAACATAATTTAAATAATTAATCTTATTTTTTTTTAAAAGATCTAGATATTTTAACTTTATTTCTCCTATAATTATAAGTTTTATTTTAAGTTTTTTCAGTGCCTTTATAGATCTTTCAAGATTTTTGTTTTCACCAGTTCCTATAAATAAAATATTTAATTCTTTGAAATTTAATTTTTTATTTTTTCTTTTAAAAGTGCTTGAAATCGAACAAGATATTACTTCAATTTTCTTACTTTCAACTTTAAAATTGCTTATTATCTCATTTTTGATTTTTTGAGAAATTGTAATTATTTTTGAACATCTTTTTAAAGGTAAATCTAACCAAAAAAGTTTATAAATACGTCTTTTCAAGCCTTTTAATCTATTTAAAGAATATAGATCAAGTATTGTTAAAATAGTTTTTTCCTTTTTTAACAGAAAATTTACAAAATTTATATCTCCACTTACATGGTTAATTTCATTTTGATTAAAAAAACACCAAATTGTGGAACAAACTCTTGTAAAAAATCCTTTACTTACAAATGGTAGTTTTTTAATAATAATTTCAACATTACTATTATAAATAAATAACTCCTTATAAAACATTTCAATGCTATAATCAAAATTTTCTCTTGGTTTCCTTTGAAAAAAAGATACTTTTATTTTTTTTTTCATTTTAGAAATCTATTCAAAATATAAATTAATATTGTCATGGAAAAATAAAGAAAAATTATTGGATAATATATTCCTCCATAAACTAATGACAAATGTGGTTCCCAAAAAAAAGTAGAACAGCATAAGTATATGCCAATGTGACTTTCGGCATTATTAAAGTTATTTATTGAAAAAATTTCACTAAAAAATCTAACAACTAGACCCAATAAAAACGATATAATTATAACACCATAAAACCCAAAGTTAATATAAGCTTCATTTATAATTGGAAGATTCCATGATGTAGTTGTGTCTGTAGATCCCAAAACACTGTATTTTTTCCCGATACTATTTGCAATAGTATCATTTGGTTTTTCTTTCCATATTACTCTTGGTATAAATTTGGATAATAGGATTTTATATGTTTCACCCTTAAGATAATTTATAGATGAAGGTGTTTTTTCAAGTAAAATTATTAATGAACTAAATGAATGAGCTAATCTCCAATTATTATCTTTTGCCCTAATTGGATCAGAAGCTGTGCCTGCAATAAAACTCTTCTTTTTATTTTTATCTAGTATTATGTATTCACTAGACTCTGATTTTAAAACTAATGAGTAGAATTTTAAAAATATTTTACTTCTTTCTACCGTATTATAATTATCTAAGCTTAAGTTTAACCTAAATTCATTTTTGTGAAGATGAAGAGTAAAAAAAAATATAGCGAACAATAAAATTAAAATAACAGGAATTTTTCTATTTACGATTACATAAACAACAAAATAAATTAAAGTCAAAGATGCCGGAAAAACATAGGAGGAGCTCAAGATTTCTAAAAAAATGGTAACAAAAATTAAAAATATATATAAATAATTTTTAATGTCTTTTAACTTAATTATTGAATAAAAAATAATTGAACAACTAATTGCTACTATTGGTACAATAATTTGATTTAAATTTGATGGAACAACATCATATAATTTGTTAAAAAAATTTATAAAAAGAAAAAAAACAGCAATTAATATTAGATGGCTATAACTTTTTGCTTCAAGAAATTTGAAACCCAATCTTTTTTTTTTAAAAAAAGTTTTTGATAAAAAATAACCTACGTTTAAAAAAATAATTGCTAAATTTATAATAATAAAAGCTTTAACAATTACTTTTTGATCTTTATCAGAAAAATACTCTCCAATTAACTCAAAACTAAACCCATAGGTAGATAACAAGTATAAAACAATTAGGAATATAAATGGGAAATTATTTTTCTTTTCATGTTCTAATAAAAATAGGTGTAAGCTCAGAAAACATAGTCCAATAAAAGTAATTGATAAAAATAAACTTAAATAACTAGGTCTAAAATTTAAATCAAGAAAATAAACTCTATAAATTAATACAAATAATAAAATGCAAAAATAAATTGGAGGTAAAAACTTTTTTAAATTTTCTATTTTCATACAAGTTGAGATAGTAAATATTTAAGCCTATTATCATAGCTATATTTTTTAGATTTTAATAAACCTGCTCTTCGAATATTGAATAGGTTATTTTTTTTTTTAATATTAAGTCAATTTTAGATTTTGCTTCGTTTTGATTAGAATACATAAAGCACTCCTTGTTTTCTAAAAAAAAATATTTACTTTCTTTATTTCGCTGCGTAAGCATAAGTCCACCCATTATAGGAATTTCAAAGACTTTCATATTGTGTGATCCATTATCTTGTTCTCTAAGTATATTTAAGCTAACTGCGTAATTCCTATATATTTCTCTGAGTTGTCTACCATTAATAAAATTACTTTTAATTTTTAAAAATTTATTTAAATTTTTTGCTTTATTCCATCCTGGTCCAAATATATCTATTTCTCTGTTAAGATTATTTAAAAAATTTTTTCTAAATTCATCATATGCTCCAACAAAATTTACATTATTTTGAATATTGTTTTTTTTTAATTTTTTTTCTGCAAAATGTATTTTTTTGTCATATCCAAAAGGTAAAAATATATGATTTTTAATTTTATATTTCTTAAGTTTTTTATCTAATTTTTTAAAAAAAGATGTACAGAAGTAGTCATAAAAATTAATAGATTTTAAAACATTAAAATTTGAACAAGATGCATACTTTAAGTTAAATGGATTATCAGTATAGACATTAATCCATTTAGCCTTTTTTTGATATTTTGATATATGTTTAAGTGTTCTAAAATTTAACTCTATTCCTTTAAAAATAATAATAAAATCAAATTTTTTTTCTAATTTTAAAAAATTAATTAATACTTTCCTATAAAAAAAATAATATAATTCTCTTGTAAATCTATTATTTACTTTACTAAATAAACTTAGAATTATGTTTATATCTGGTGAAAAGAAAGAAACTTTTTTTATACCTAAATTTTTAAACGACCTTAAATAACTTCTCTCAATTGAATAGGGGAAATTAGAGCCAATTATTAAAAACTTTTTTTTTTTTATTTTTTCCAAATTTTCCACTTTGGTTTTGTTTTCCATAATTTTTCTAAATAAGTCTTATCTCTTAGAGTATCCATGCATTGCCAAAAATCTTTATGTAAATATAAATACATTTTATTTGAATTGACTATTTTTTTCATTGGTGCCATTTCGAACATTTCATTTTTTTTACTCAGGTATTTAAATATAGATTTATTAACAACAAAATATCCTCCATTTACATAGTCTCTAGTAAAATCTTTTTTTTCCGTAAATTTTGTTATTTTTTGACTTTTGCTAAATCTTATAGATCCATATTTGCTAACTGGAATAACTCCAGTTATAGTAAATATTGATTTTTTTCTATAATGAAAGTTTATTAGTTTTTTTAAATTAATATTTGAAACTGCATCTCCATAAGTAAGACAGAAATTTTCAGGTAAAATTTTTCTAATTTTTCTAATTCTTGTTGCTGTTAGGCTATTAAGCCCAGTATTAACAATTTTTATATTTTCCTTTTGAAATTCTTTAGTTTTCAAGAAAAAATTTCTTATAATTTTATATTTATAACCTCCGCAAATTATAAAATTTTTAAATCCATAAAATTGATAATGTTTAATTATATGCCATATTATTGGTTTTTTTCCAATTTCTACCATTGGCTTAGGTTTTTTTTGGGTTTCTTCAGCCAATCTAGTTCCTAAACCGCCTGCTAAAATAACAACTGTATCTATTTTTGAGTTTTTAAACATTTAAATATAAATATATTAAATTTATGACTAAAGATATAAATTTATTATCAATCAGTCACTCGTTTATTAAAAAAATAAATCATAACCTTTATCTTACCTTAAGTAAATTTGATAAATTAAAAATTCACTTAATTGTTCCAGTATCCCATAAAGAAGAAAATAAAATTATTAAACCTGATTTTGATTTAAATAATACAAATTTAAATATAATTTTAAAAAAAACTTTGTTTAATCATTTAAGGTTAAAGTTTTATATTAATCTGATTAAAGAAATAAAAAATAATCAAATAAATCGTATAATATTAGATCAAGATTTAATCTCATTGCAATCAATTATTTTAATATATTATTCATACATTTATAAATACAAAATTTTTTATTTTTCAAATGAAAACAATATTATCAATGAAAAAAATATTTTTAAAAAGTTAATTAAAATAAATTTATATAGACTAATATATTTTTTGTTTAAAAAACAAATTAAAAATATCTTTTGTTATACAAATCAAATAAAAAATAATCTTGATACCTCTGGTCTAAAAAATATAACAAAGGTTTTACCTCTAGGATATGATAATAAAATTTTTTTTAAAAAAAATTTCAAAAATAAAAATGATAAATTTATTATTTCTTATTTTGGTAGAGTTAATAGAAAAAAAGGACTTAAAACACTCATTAAGTCACTTAATCAAATAAATATAAATAATTGGGAATTTCATATTGACCTATATCATGTGGAAGAACTGTCTTTTTATAAAGAAATTAAAAACGATTTAAAAAATCTATATAACGCAAAAAAACTTAAGATAATTAAACCAGATCATAATAATATCGCAGAATATATGCAGAAAACAAACCTGACTGTAGTGCCGTCTGAGTGGAATGAACAATATGGTAGAGTAATACAAGAGGCAGCAGCGTGTGGATCAATTGTGATCGGCGCTAATGTTGGGGCTATTCCTGAAATAATTAAAAGTGATGAATTTATTTTCGAACCAAAAAATACTGCAGAACTTGCAGAAAAGATTGAGGATATTTATTTTAATTATGACAAGTATAAAGAAAAATTTATGAAAATAGAAAAAGATATTAGTAATAATAGATCAATTAACAATCAAGCAAAACTAATTTATGATTCTTTGATTGATTAATTTTTTATATTCATCGTTTACATTTTCAGAATATTTATTCCAAGATAATTTTTTTCTTACCTTCTCATATGAATTGTTGCCAAAAATTTGGCATTGATCTCTATTATCATAAAAATATTTTATTTTATTTTTTAAATAATTAATATTTCTAATAGGACAAACGAATCCATTTATACCCTCATCGACTATTTCTGCACCACCTGAGTTAGTTGTACAAATGATTGGTAAACCACAGGCCATAGCTTGTACTTGAACCATTGCCAAACCTTCCTCTAAGGAACTTGAAACGAACAAATGAGATTTGTTATATAATTCATTTAAATTTTTTTGTTTAACGTGACTTTTGAAAATTATATTTGGATTTAAAAAATATTTCTCTAAATGATTCTTAAAACTATTTTCGATATTTCCTACCATAACTAATTTACAATTTTTTAAATCTAGCTCTTGAAAAGCCTCCAATAAATAAATTGAGCCTTTCCTAATTGAAATTTGACCAGTTGAAATAATTGTAAAATCATTAATTTTATAATCTAATTTAAAAAATTCGTCTAAATCAACTCCATATGGAACTTTTATAATCTTTTTTTCATTTATTCCATTTTCGATGAATGTATTTTTTGAAAAAAGACTAGGTACAAATATATAATCAGCCAAATCATATTCTCTAATTTCTTTATTTATAATTTTTGGATCAATTGAATTTTTTTGAATACCTAATCTTTTATATTCTTCTAGCAAAATTTTATTTTGATAAACTATATGAGACGATCCTCTTTCTAAGATTTTAATAATCTTTTTATTTTTATTTTTTGCTTTTATAAATGATTGTTCAGCAATACCTGACCAGCAAACTATTATATCAGTTTCTTTATAATGAATTTTAAAAGAGGAAATATATTCAAACATTAAGTTGATATAAAAATATAATTTTGATAACAAATTATTTAGTTTTAACTTTAAAAGTATTCTTTCAATAATCTCCTTAGTAAATATTGATTTAATAAATGTTTTTTCAATACCATCTTTAATAACTAAAAATTTAGGATAGCTTGTTATAATTGACTTAAGAACTTTTTTTTTTTGTAATCCTCTTGCTAAATAAAAAGCATGAAATTTACCAGGTACAACTATTGTCACTTTAAATTTATTGCTCATTCAAATCTATAATTTTATCAAAATTTTGTAATAAATTTTTTTTATGAGTAATGAATAAAACTGTTAAGTTTGGATATATATGATCTAAATTATTTATTATTTTTTTTTCAGTTTCTTCGTCAAGTGAACTTGTTGCTTCATCCAAAACTAAAATATTTTTTTTCTTATAAAATGCTCTAGCTAATGCAATTCTTTGTCTTTGACCTCCTGAAATGTTTGAGCCCCTTTCTCCTATTAATGTATTTATTCCACTTTCAAAATTTTTAATAAAATCTTGAAGTTCGCTACATTTTATTGCTTTATATAAGTCTTCTTCATTGAGATTATTTTCTTTTGATATAGAAAATACAATATTTTCTCTAATTGTTTCGTTTAAAATAAAATAGTTCTGTGGAACATGAGAAAAATTTTTTCTTAACTTATATTTGTCTTTTTCAAATTCAATTCCAAGATCATTTAAAAAAAAATCTCCGGATGATGGTTTCAATAAGCCCATAATTATATCAGCTAGGGTACTTTTTCCAGATCCAGATGGGCCTATTATACCAATTTTATCTCCTTGGTTAATAGTAATATTTATATTTGATATAATTGTTTCACTACCTTTATAGTTAAAACTTACGTTTTTTAACTCAATAGATTTAAAATCCTGTTTTATTTTATCCTCAGATAATTGATTTAAATTTTGATTTACATTTATCGATTCTATTATTTCATTGATCATACCCATATTGCCTTTAATTGAGGTAAATGCGAGATAAACTGATTGAAATATAGGCAGTAATTTTTGTGCCCCAAATACTAATATACCTACTGATAGAATTATATTTGAAGAATTTTCAAAATTATTTCTATAAAGAAAGAAAAAAGTTATACCGGTAATTAAAATTATTGAGAAACCTTCAATAAAAAACCTTGGTAGAAAACCTATTAGTGATACTTTTGCTTGAGTTTTTCTAAAATTATAATCTAGATCAAAAAAGAATTTTGAATAAACTTTCATGCTGTTTTCTAAAACAATACTTTTGTAATTATTAAGACAGTCCTGTAAATTTTTAGCTCTAATATTTGATAAAAAATTTGTGTAATCAGAATATTTAGATAATTTTGATTTTGTCACAAATATCAAAAATAAATAAGATATAGTTATAAAAATAATCAATAAGAAAATAATATAGATATTTGAAAAAATAATTAAGGAAGCAATTATTGCTATAGACATAAATATTGAAGAAAGAAAAGTAAATACATGAAATAAAATATTTGAAAATATTTCTAATTTTTCAGTAGTATTTGCTATAATTCTATTTGATTTAAAAAAAGAAATTTCTTCGTAATTTTTAAATATATAAGAATTAAATAAATTGCTTGATAAATCAGATGTAATTAATTTTGATAAATTTATATTTAAATATAACAAAATTACTCTACTTAACGTAGAAAGAACAACCAATATGAAGAAACATGAAATAATCATAAATCTAAATTGTTCAATATTTAAATTTGATTCTCTATAAATCTGTTCAATAATTTTAAATTCAAGAAGTATATCCGGAAATACAAATATTGTTATTACTGGCATTATTGCACCTATAGTCATTATTTCAAAAAGAGATGAGATAATTGTAAAAAAAATTAAATAAGGAAAATATTTCTTAGTATTAATTGATAAAGAAGATTTTATTGTAGAAATTTTTTTAATTAAGTTTTTCATTTTTTATAATAATTTAAAGTACTGATAGCTATTTCTTTTAAATTTTTTTTTGGTTTCCATTTTAAAATTTTATTTGCTTTTCTAATATTTGTATAAATTATGTCTAAATCTCCAGGCCTTCTAGGGAAATATTTATATTTAATATTATATTTACAATTTTTTTTAAACGAATTTATAACCGATTTTACAGTTACTGATTTTCCACTACCTACGTTTATTATCTCTTTAATATTTGTTTTTTTATCTAAAATATTTAATGATTTAATATGAGCATCAGCTAAATCTTCTATGTGAATATAATCTCTTGCGCCTGTTCCATCGGGTGTTTTAAAATTTTTTCCAAAAATTTTTAGGTAATTTTGTTTTTTTTGAATTACTTTTCCTATAGATGGATATAAATTATTTGGTATTCCAACAGGATCTTCTCCAATTAGTCCACTTTTGTGGCACCCAGCTGGATTAAAATATCTTAAAATAATATAGTTAATGTTAAAATTTTTATTTTTTAAAAAAATTAAATCCTCGATAGTTTTTTTTGTAAAACCATAAACACTATTAATGTAAAGTTTATCATTTTCATTCAACGGAGTAAAAATTTTAGGTGCATATACACTAGCACTAGAACTAAAAATTAATTTTCTTACCTTAAATTTTTCCATTGCATCTATTAGATTCAAAAAACCTAAAATATTATTTTTATAATATTCATCTAATTTAAAAAATGATTCTGATACTGATTTATAACTAGCCATATGAATAACTATTTTAAATTTTCTTTTTTTAAAATAACGAAAAATTTTTTTTTTATCTTTTAAATCAATTATTTTTAATTCTTTTATATTTGGATTTAATTTTATTAATTTTTTGTAGGTAGCAATCTTCGAGTTAGATAAATTATCTATGACATATATTGAGTATTTTTTTTGTTTTAGCTGAGCTATTAAATGTGATCCAATATACCCAAGACCACCTGTTATAAGTATATTCATAATTAATTATTTTTATTAATTATTAATGTATTTTCTCCAAAATTATATATTTTATAATTCAACAAATTTTTTTTGAGTGCTTTATAGAATGATTCAGATATATTTTCCTCAGGCAACATCCAATCATGTAATTCAATAACAATAAATTTAAAATATTTCATCCAGTCTGTATTGCTTTCAAAAAATTTTTTTTCATGACCTTCTATATCAATTTTTATAAGAAAAGGCTTATATTTATTAATTTTATAATTTGACATTATGTCATTCATAGTAATTGTATAAGGCAGGGATTTTTTTTTAGTGCCATTATTTTCAAACTTTATAAATGATGATCTTCCATCATGATTTTTTCTTTCTAGAGAATAATTGAATTTTTCATTACTTATAGCATTGTTTAAAATTTCGATCCTTTGATTATTCAAATTATTTTTTTTACAAATATCAAAATTAATTTTATCTGGTTCAATAGCTACAATTTTTGATTCTGGAAAAGCAATATAAAAGTAATTTGCACTTGCACAAATATTAGCTCCACAATCAACAATTAATGGGATTTTTTTATCTCTTAAAATATTTTCGTAACTATTATTAATTAGTTTATCTATCTTCTTATTAAATTTATATTCTTCTTTAATAAAAATTTGTCTAAAAGTGTTAGTATCGTTTTTATTATTTATATATTGAAAAAAAAAATTTAGTTTTTTTTTATTAAATATTAATATTTTATTTAAATTAAAAAAACTTAGTAAAATAAATTTGCTAAAAAAAAATTGATAAACAAAATAATAAACAGATTTGAAAAATTCTCTAACCATTTTTTAAATTCCTTTTTGCCTTGAGATAAAATGTTTTTGGGTCGCTAATTAACAATTTAAAATTATCTTTTGTTTTAGATATTAAATCTATCCTATCACCCTTAAAATGCTTAATAAATACTTGATAATCAAAATTTTTATTTTGTATAATTTTTTTTTTTTTAAAATTTTTTGAAATTAAGTTTTTAGGTCTTTTAAAAGATGAATTTGTAGATTTTAAAGTCCATGTGGCTTCGGGACCAAATCCAATATTTCTTATTAAATTGACTGGAGGAATTATTGATAATTGATTATTGTACAAAGCTGAAGCTGTCCATGCATAATCCCAGGTATCTATTTTTTTTTTATATGTAAGATGAAATATTCTTTCCCAATATTTTTTTTCAATACCATTATTTTGTATAGACCATTTTTTTGATTTTTTAAATTTTGGCCAAAATTTTATTTCATGATCAAATTTTTTCCATGAGCTTTTCCAGGTAGCCCATCCCCAAGCATGATTATATTTTGAAAAGTAAATTTCTTTATTATTAGATTTAATAAATCTACTTCCACAAATTGCGCTAATATTTTGATTTCTATACATTTTAAGCATTATTTTACAAAATTTAAAAAAATCTTGAGAAGGTAGACAATCATCTTCAAGTATTATTCCCTCTTTTTCAAATTTAAAAAAAAAATTAATTGATTTTGGAATAGATTTACTTACAGGCAAATGTCTTTTATGAAAAATTTTTATAACTTTACACTTCCAATTTATTTCATTTATTAAAAGCCTAACTCGATTTACAAGTTTAATATCATTATTATAATTAATTTTTTCTGGGATATTACTTGCAAAATATAATTTTTTTGGTTTTATTTTTTTAATCTCATCAAAAACTTTTTTAGCAGTACTAAATCTTTTATATGTAAGAAATAAAATTGGTGTTTCAAATGACATTTAGTGATATTTAGTTTTATATGTTTCTTATATTAAAATTTTTTATTAATTTAACAAAATTTACAATCTCGATAATAAAAAAAATTTCATATTTATTTATATTGCTTAATTACTATATTATTTTTATTTTTAAAAAAAGAAAGTCAAATAAACTACTATTGTACTATGGTACTTTTTTTTTAAATCTAAATTTATTTAATCAATCAAATAAATTACTTATCAAAATTAACAAGAGGTCAAAAGAATATAGATATGCTCAATTTTTATTAGGAAGTTATATGTTTAATAATTTAGATAAAAATCCTGAAAATTATTTTAATAATTTCTTTTCTTTAAAATCATCATCAAGTCAAAATTCATATTATCCACCAAGATTAATTATTTATGAAATCCAAAAAAAAATTAATTTAGAAGAACCAATTGAAAAATATATTAAATCTTATTTGAATAATTCTTATTCAGATTATAAACAAAAAAAAATTTATAGGTATTATCAGTCAGAACATAATTTGCATAAATTAAAAAATTTTAAATTTCTAGCTAATATTCTGGAAAAAGAGTTAAATAAGAAAAAAAATCTGTTTTTCTTTCCAAAAAAAAATCAAACAATAAAAATTGATAAAATGTGGTTTGTAAAGTCAAAAAGAGGTGTTGATTTATTACCACATAATCATCCAGAAGGAATTATTTCTGGAATTTATTACTACAAAGTTCCTAAAAAAAAATCTCCAGGAATATTAAGGATTGAAAATCCTAAAAATAATATAAAAATAATTGGTAATTCTAAAAATATTTTAAAGAAGAATAGAAAAATTTTAATTAAACCAATTAAAAACTCACTTATAGTTTTTAATTCGTATCTTATGCATTCAGTAATTGACCAAGCTTCAGATGAAGATAGAGTCTCAATCCCTTTTGATGCAAATATTTTTAATAATTAAATTTGTGATAGGAACAATTTAATTTCATCATCTATTGATTTACTTTTTTTAAATCCGTACTGAGACATTATTCTATTACTATATTTAAATTTTTTCTTTTTAGTCCTTAAAGGTTTTTTTTTATATAAAATGGGTATTTTCTCTTTAAAGTAAGAATTTTTTTGCACGAGCGATGCAACTTCGCTTATCGAGATTGTTTTTGAAGAACACAAATTTATAATTCTCTCTTTTAAATTCTTATTTATTAAAATCTTTACAAAATTTGAGATATCGTTTAATGAAATAAAATCTCTGAGTGGTGAACCATCCGAATTAATAACAATTTTTTTATTTCTTTTTGCAGATTTACAAAAATCATTTAGAACTGGCCACCAGCAGTCTAATCCAGATAATTTAGGCATTCCAAATGAATTAGATAATCTCAACACGTAATAATTAAGTGTCTTTTCATAAGCTTGCATCAAATCTTCACACATACTATGAGTTAAGGCATAAATATTTTGTAAATTTTTTGGATATTTCTCAGTTACTATTTTTTTTTTATAGTCTCTTCCATATACTTGCATAGTTGAAAAATAAATCATTTTAGTGTTAATCTTGTTTTCGATTATAGCCTTAACTAAATTTTGCAATGGCTCATAATTATTTTTGATAGATTCAATTAAATTTTCTTCTGACTTAATATGGTTATATGATATTGTGTAAATAATAACATCAGGTTGACACTTTAAAATTTTTTTGATTGTGCTATTTAATCTTATATCACCAGTTATATTATCATAAATTTTATTACAAAATAATTTATCATTAATTTTTTTTCTACTATGGGTGATAACTTTATATTTTTTTTTTAAAGTAGATGATAAATAACTACCTAAGTAACCAGAACTTCCAATAACGCAAATTTTAAGCTTTTTCACTTAAGTTTTATATTCCAATCATAAGGAATTATATCTCCGAATGGATCATAATTTATCATTTCTTTTGGATCATGCGTATGGGTAGAACAATTAGCAAGTATGGATGTTTTGTTCCCTATGCATTTATACCCCATAATAATTCCGGTAGGAATAGTTACTAAACTATAATTTAAATCACCAATAAAAAGTTCATTTAATGATTTAAATGTTTTAGAATTTTTTCTATTATCGTATAGTACGAGTTTTATCATTCCATCAATTACCGCATAATTTTGCGTTTGCTTGGTATGTTCGTGCCACCCCTTTATTACATTAGGATAAGCTATAGAAAAATATATTTCCCCAAACTGAATAAAATCTGGATCATCGCTTCTTAGCATGTGATAAATTGCTCCTCTTTCATCAGGAATTTTTCTAAGTTTTTTTACTATAACACCATCTATCATTTCCAAAACAATTCCCTATTAATTTTATTTTTTTTGATTAAATTATCTAATTGACTCATTCTTGACCATTCGGGTGACTGTCTAAAGTTTTTTAATCTATTTTTTTTGTTTTTCAAATAATTTTCTAACTCATTAACTGCAGTTTTAAATTGTTTTTTAGGCGTATAATTTTTTGCTAGTTTATTAAAAAGACTAAAATCTACTTTATAAGACCTATTATCTATTGCTTTTTTGTCTTTAACTTTAACCACTATATTCTTTCCTATAATTTTACTTATCTTTTTTGCCAAATCAATAATTCTAAAATTCCATTTATTCGATCCAATATTAACAGCTAAGAAATTATTTTTCATTTTATAATTTATTGACCAAAGTATTGCTCTACTCATATCTTCAACGTGTATTAAGGGTCTCCATGAAGTTCCAGCGCTTAATAACTCTATTTTTTTTTTCAATATTGCGTTAGCTACAAAATCATTAAACACTAAATCTAGTCTTAAATTTGGACTAAACCCAGCAGCGGTCGCAAATCTTAAAGAAATAACTTTAAACTTTTTATCCGAAAGATTAAATAATTTTTTTTCTGAATTTATTTTAGATTTAGCGTAATGAGTAAGAGGATTTAAAGAGTTGTTTTCCTTTATTGGTTTATTTCCCTCTGTTTTACCGTACATACTACAACTAGATGCAAAGATAAATTTTTTAATATTATGCTTTTTTGCTTCTCTAGCAATTTTGATACATGCCTTGTAATTAATTTTATTAGTTGCATTTTTATATTTTTTTCCCATTGGATCGTTTGAAACAGCAGCTAAATATATAACTACGTCAACGGGGAAATTCAGTTTTGATAATTTAAAATTTCTAACATCTTCAAAAATCTGAATATTTGGAAAATTTCTTCGATCAAAGTCAGAATGTGAGTTTATATGAAACCAATTAGAATCAATTCCAATAGTATTAATTTTATTTTTATTTAATAACTTTGTAACCGGAATTCCAACATAACCGAGATTTCCTATTATTAAAATATTCATTAATTTTTGTTAATTAGTATTATTGTTGTAAACCTTGTATTAGGATAAAATTAATAATAAAAGCAATACGTATGTCACACAATTTATTAGAAACTTTAAATAACAAAATGCTTATATTTAATTATCTAAAAAAAACAATCAAAAAAAAACTTCCTATTCATAGCAAATTATACATTTTTTTATTATTTATTAAATCTTTCAAATTAGAATTTTTAAAAATTTTACTTAAACTAATAAGAATTAGTTTATTTAATAAGAAAGAAAAAATCATTTTAAAAATTAATAAAAATAAAATAAATTTTGTTGCAAACAGTTTTTATACAACATCATATTTTTTGTACGATGAAATCCCTGAAAAACCGATTCTAGATTTTTTATATAATTATTTTCACAATAAAAAAAAAAGTACATTTTTAGATGTTGGAGGATATGTTGGATTGCACTCATTTGTAGTAAAAGTTGCAAATCAAAATAGTAAAATTCATATTTTCGAGGCAGATAAAAATAAATGTCATATACTTAGAAAAAATATAACAATAAATAAATTTAATAATATAAATTTAAATGAACAATTTATAACCTCTTCAAAGCATTTTAAAAACCCAAATGATTTTACTAAATACACGAAAAACGAAATTTCAATTAATCAATATTTAAATAAAAAAAATATTTCTAATGTAGATGTTATTAAGATGGATATTGAGGGCATTGAGTTCTCTGCATTAGACAACGTAAATTTTAATAAGATCAAAATTTTATTAGTAGAATTTCATTCAAAAATTATAAGAGAAAATCTAAAACAAGATCCAAATATACTAATTAATAAGTTGAAAAAGAATTATAATTTATTTTATTTTGATCATAGAAAAAACAATAATAATAAAATTTTAAAACTTACAAAAAGAAAAATACTGGAAAAAGATCAATTTATGCTAATTTGTAGTAAAAAAAAATTGGCTTATTTAGAGAAGTATTTAAAGACGAAAGTAAGTATTAATAAAATTAAATAATATAATATTTAATATAATTTTATTTTTAAATGACCAAAAAAATATTAATCAATTTAAGTTTCAGTATTTGGCCTATGCTAGGTTATGAATTAGATTTTATTCAACAACAATTAAATCAAAATAATGTTGTAAAGATCTTATATTGTGATGGATCTCCAGATTTTTGTACTGCTAATAAAGTCAAATTATTATCAAATTCAAAACTAAATCTTGTATGTAATTATTGTAAATCAAGACTTAATAAAGGTATTAAATGGATAGACAATAAAAAAAATCTAATTATAGAAAGTTTTGATTTACTTAATGTAAGTCAAAAAAAAATAATAAATGAATATTGTAATCTTTTAAAAAAAAAAAGTGAAATTGATTCAGAAATATTAAATTTTTTAAAAAATATTGATATTAATTTAGAGGATATAATAAGAACAAGCATTATATCAGAAACTACTTCAACAAAATATGACCACAAACACAAAAATAATTTTGAAATATTCAAAAAAATTTCTAAACTTACAATTGAAACATATTATAGTTCATTAAATCATTTAAATAAATTTAACGCGGATGAAATATATATATTTAATGGCAGAATTTATAGATATCAACCAATGTTGAGAATAGCTAGGTCTATAGTGAAAAAAGAAAATACATTTGTTTATGAATTTCCTTTGTATGGATTTCAAAATATGATGATTGTTAAAAATAGCCACTTTGCAGATCTAGAAAATATTTCAAACGAACTTTTAAAATTCAATAATTCAAATTATAATTTAGATAACTCAGACAAAGAAAATACTGCTAAAAAATGGATTGTGGAAAGAGAAACAGGTAAAAATTACGATAATGATTGGTATCCATGGAAAAAAAATCAAGTAGTTGGTTCTTTGCCTAAAGAATTTAATAAATCAAATTTTAATATTACTTATTTTGCCAGTACTGAAACTGAGTTTTTAGGAATACCTGAGAATGAAAAAAATTTTGGCTTCAAAGATAATCTCAATATCATTGAAACAATCCTACAAGGTATAAACAATAAAAGAAATATATCCTTAATAATAAAAACACATCCTTTAATTGATAATGATACGGAAATTAATTTGATACAAATGAAAAAGTTACAAAAAAAATATCCAAATATGATTATTGTAAAACCAAAAGCAACTGTTGATAGCTATGAATTAATAAAAAATAGCGAATTAATTGTTGTAATGGGTTCTACAATTGGAATAGAATCAGCTTTTTATAAAAAAAATGTAATAAGTTTAACCAATTCTCCATATATGAAATTTGGTGCAACAAAAAGAGTTGTCGATGCCAATGAATTAAAATTGTTATTAAACAAATGTATCAATAACAATTTTGAGGATTTTCCAAGTGATAATCAAAAGTATTCAGCGGCAATTAATTTTATACATTCAATTGTAATTTTCAATTTTAAATCGAAATTTTTAATAAAAAAAAGTTTTAAAAATGAGACAATGATTAAAAATAATATACATTATAAAATATCTTTTAATAATATCACAAAATTTATTTATTTATTTTATGCATCATTAAGGTTTATTCTAAAAAAAATAAATATTTACATTTAATTTAAATATTTTGCATAAAAAACTATGTCAAAAAAATTTTTATCATAAAAATTTTGTTTTCTATATCCGTCATAAATCATTCCAGATTTTTTGAATATATTAAGCATTTTAGTATTTTTCCTTAAAGTACCAGCTGAAATTTTTTTTAAATTATAATTTTTTATTAAGTAATCCATGGTCATTTTCCATGCTTTTAAACCAAGACCTTTTGATCTATATTTTCTGTCACCTAATAAAATACCAATATCACAAATTTTTTTATTACAAAAAAAATAGCAAGTTAATGTTCCTATTAACTCTAAATTGTTATTTTTAATTGATAAAAAAAGATTTTGAGAATTTTGAAAACTTTTAAAAAATTTAATACATTTTTTTTTATCAAAATTTACAAACTTATTTGAACTAAACTTTAGAAGTTCTTTATTATTAAGCCATTTTATATAATTTGAATTGATATCTTTTAACTGAAAATTACTTATGAATAATTCCTTATCTTGTATTTTTATTTTTTTCATAAAAATTACCTTTTTTTATTTTTACTCAAATTTTTTATTAATTTATTAGAGAAATCTAAAAGTGCAAAATCATTATATCTAGATGTTATAACTTGCAAACCAAATGGCAATCCTGTTTTTTGATCATAAAATATTGGTAACGAAATTGAAGGAGCACCAAAATAAGTCCAAATTAAACAAGTGTCTTTTTTTTCTTTTTTACCTATTTTTGGAGCAATTGAAGCTGTTGATGGAGTGATTAAAAAATCATAATTTTTCATCATTAATTCAAATTTTTTAGTTTGCTGAAGTTGAGCAGATAAAGAATGTAAGTATTTATTTTTGGTTATTTTTGCACCTTGATCAATCATTCTATTCATAATTTTACTCATTTTTATTTTTCTTTTTCTGAGTGAAGAGAAATAATACGCAAGTGATTTGCAATAAATATTTTCATGATTTTCGTGGACATCGTTTATAAAATCAACTTTAAAATTATTTTTAACATCAAAATTTTTTAAATACTGATTACAAAAATTATCAAAATTTTTTTTTACAATATCATCATATTTTTTATAAAAGATAAAATTATCTGAAATTATACCAATTTTAATTTTTTTTTTTTGGTTTTTTTAAAAAAAAGTTTTTTGAGTATGGATACTGATTTGATGACTGAATTAAGTTTTTGAAAACTTGTTCGATACCATATATATCTGATGCAAATAATCCAATTGTATCAAGAGTATCAGTTGTTTTTAAAACACCAGTCCTATCTAATGCACCAAAACTTGGTTTAAAGCCTAATACTCCGCAAAAACTAGCTGGTCTTATAATCGAACCCGCTGTTTGTGTAGCTAATGCACAAGGTAAGGCTCCACTAGCAACTGCTACTGCAGAACCAGATGATGATGTGCCTGTTATATGGTTAATATCAAATGGGTTTAAAGTTTTTTTTTCTGGAAAGTAATGTACTGCAAATTCTGCTGTTGTTGTTTTGCAAAAAGTAACTCCTTGTTGGCCCTCAATAATATCTACAACTCTTGCATTGTTCCCAGGAAAATAATTCTCAAATAAATCACTTCCAAATCTTGTTTTTAAATATTTGGTATTAAATACATCTTTTATACCAAAAGGAATACCGAAAAAAATATCTTTTTTTTTATAATCAAAATTTTTTAATTGTTGATTGATATACTTTAAATCAAAATTAATACTAAATTTGTATTTTAAATTTAAATACTGAAAATTTTTAAGAAAGTTTTTATAAAATTTTTTGAGTTCTTTATGTGATCTAATTTTCTTTAATTTTTTTTCAAAATCACGGTAAGAGTTATTATTTAAATATTTGATCATTTAAACTTGTTTAATTTAGATGCAAACTTTGATGATTTTCTAGATGAAATTATTTCTTGCTCGACATTTTTTTCCTTAAGTTTAGTTACTCTTAAAAAGTAATCAAGAGCATGTGGTCTTTGTGGATCATTATCTTTAATTAATTTAATTGCCTCCTCTCTTCTAATTAAACCTCTTCTAACATCTTCTGATGCATGAAGTGTTGCTCTACCTACTCCTCTTTTAATAAAATTAAGATAATCATGCACCCCAGCCATTATGCATTCATTGCTTTTATATCCCTTGTACGTATTTTCAACTCTATCACTTATTTTCCAATCGAACTCATTTATTATAAATTCAGTTTGTTTTTGCTCGTCCCAAAATATAAAATCACCAAGATGCAAATTAGTAATTTTATCCCTAATCATTGACTGATAAGAAGGATATTGATGATTTGAATAATCTTTCTGTGAAAAATTTTTATCAACAAATTTCTCTGGTTTAACTTTTGAAGATATTTGTAATCCATAATATAACTTGTCTTTAAATGAAATTGTTTTTTTATAAGATCCTCTTCCATCTTTTTCAGCAATTGACTCTCCATAAATCATCAGAGGAACTTTCCAATTAATTGCAATCTGAAAAGGGAAAACTGAAGCTCCAGTATGACACAACCAGCATGCATCTCCTATCAAACTAACAGATTTTTTTGCTGAATTATTTACAACTTTTCTATTAGGTAAATAAAAAAAATTATCTACATCAAATTTATATAGTAAATTTTCTAAATTATATCTGCCATCACTACTTAACCAGTTAGTTCCATGTGTAACAGTAAGGGGATTTAATTTATATTTATTTTTAAGAACATAAGCTTGGAATGTGCTATCTTTGCCTCCACTAATAGGTAAAATACAATCATAAGAATTAGCTTTTCTAAATTTTTTAAAGATTCTTAATAATTTTTTTTCTTTATCTTTCCAATCAATATGCATTTTTTCTTCAGAAGATCTACATGGTGTGCACACACCGAAATCATCGAATGTAATACCTTCCATGGTTTCGGGCAGACAACATCTGGTGCAATATTTAATTTTATCTTCATAGATAAATTTGTTTTTTTTAAACAATCTCTTCCATTTAGTTGATTTATATTTCTTACTAAATGGTACATCTTGAAATGACTTATCAAAACCGAACCAGAAATTTTTTTGATCTTTTTTTTTTATTTGCTTTTCAATTTTAAATTGATTTTTTTTATCTATTCTTTTTAAAATATTTATTTCAATATTTTGAAAATAAATAAAATCTTTTTTCTTTAAGTAATTTAGAAATATTAAAGATTTTTTTATCTCGGTATTTTTATTATATTTTAGCAAAAAAATTTGCTTATTTTTATATATAAAATTAAATATTTTTTTTAAATCAAAGTTAGACTTTTTAAAAACTTTAATATCAGAACTATTTAAATTAATTTTTTTAATTTTATATTTCGATAGTATTTGAAATATAAAATTCCATTTTAATAATAAATTAAACTTTTTATTCTTGCTAAATTTTTTTAAACTAGGCCTAATAGTGTAAATTAAGCAATCTACAGAAAGCTTATCTGTAATGGTTTTAATTATGTTTTTTTGATTTAAACTCAAATTCCTATTATCTAAAATAATAAATAAGTTCTTTTGGTTGTAATTAATCTTTTTAGAATCTAAATATTTTATACTATTTGAATTGATAAAAAAAACTTCGTCAAAATCATTATATTCGTAAATCATTTTTTATTTTAATTAAATATTGATAATGTCAAATATTAGAATAGAGTTTTTGTTAAATAAATGATTAAATTTATATATATTAAATTTTTTTCTTTGGCAAAGAAATACATTAAAAAATATTAATGAATAATAGATCAATAATAAAAAAATTTTATAACCTTTCAAAAAATGAATTATATCCAATAAATAGAAGTATTACGGGAAAAGGGGTTAGAAAAACTCTCCTATTAATCAAAAAAGAATTTCCAAATCTTAAAATTAAAAAAATTAAATCAGGAAAAAGAGTTTTTGATTGGAGGGTTCCAAATGAGTGGAACGTTTCTGAGGCATATATTAAAGATACAAATGGCAAAACTTTAATTAATTTTAAGAATAATAATTTACATTTGATGAGTTATTCTATTCCAGTAAAAAAAATTATTCCTCGTGATAAATTATTAAAACATTTATATTCTATCAAAAAATATCCTAATGCTATTCCATATATTACCTCGTACTATAAAAAAGATTGGGGATTTTGTTTGTCATATAAAGAAAAAAAAGATTTAAAAAGAAAATATAAAAAAACTGATAAATTTTTTGTAAACATTAAGTCAAATTTTAAAAACAATGGTGAACTTAATTATGGTGAAATCATTTTAAAAGGAAAATCCAAACAAGAAATTTTAATTTCTACTTATGTTTGCCATCCATCAATGGCAAATAATGAACTTTCTGGTCCTACTGTATCAATGTGTTTAATAAAATATTTTCTGAATAAGAAAATTGATAAAACTTTAAGATTTATATTTATACCCGAAACAATTGGTTCTATTGCCTATTTACATCAAAATCTAAATCAACTTAAAGAAAATGTTATTGGTGGCTATAATTTAACATGTATAGGTGATAATTTATCTCACTCATGTATGTTGAGTAAGTACGGTAATTCATTATCGGATAAATCTCTAATGTCTGCTTATAAAAAATTAAAAATTAATTATAAAATATACTCTTTTCTTAAAAGAGGATCAGATGAAAGACAATACAACTCGCCTGGAATTGATTTACCAATTTCCTCAATTTTTCGATCCAAATATCATGAGTTCAAAGAATATCATACATCTATGGATGATTTTAAATTAGTAACTGAAGATGGTATAAAAGGTGGTTTCATAGTTGCAAGAACAGCAATTGAAATATTATCAAAAAAAATAATACCAAAAAATAATATTTTGTGTGAACCTCAATTAAGTAAAAGAAATCTTTATCCAAAAATTTCTAATTTCTTTAAAAAAAACAAGATTGTAAATTATTTAGATTTTCTTCAATACAGTGATGGAAAAAATGATATTGATGAAATATCAAAAAAAATACAAGTTAAAAAAAATAAAGCTCTTCAAATTTTACAAGTGTTAAAAAAAAATAAAATAATAAATATTTAAAATCAATAAGAAATTTATTTGCAAAAGTTTACTTGTTAAATTTTTTTAAAAATGGCCATTTAGAATGAAATAAGTTGTTTTGCATTAAACTTTAATTTTTTTAAATAAAGGAGAATTACTTGCAAATTTATTCAAAAATTTATCCTGCAAGCAAGTGTAGGTAGGTTTGCCAATTTTTTTTGATAATAATAAAACTGAGGATTGTGAACCCACTACAGTTTTACTTAAGTTTAAATCTTTCTCAACACTGTGATGGCTAAATTTAATATTAACATTATCTATACTAAATTGTTTTTGTAAATTTAATATAATTTTTTTAATTTTGTTATTTTTATCTGTTGGATGTGGTCTAACTAAAACTTTAATTTTTTTTTCTCTTTTACTTTTTAAGAATAAAAGAAATTTTTTTATACATTCATAATGGATTTTTTTTTCCAATTTTTTATTTCTAATGTAAGAGGCTAAATCGTCTATATACAAATAACTATAAATATACTTAGTGTTTGGTTTTCTTTTTATTTTATCTATTACTTCTTCCATAAAATAATTTTGTATTTTATATGATTTGGAGTATTTAAGTTTATTTGCAACAACACTATTTATATTTTTAATATCACTAAATAAAAGGTTGACTTTGTAACTATTCAATTTTTTATAATTTAACCTTTCGTTTATACATAACCAATGATCAATTAAAAAATATACACTAGATTTTGGATTAAATTTTTTTAATAATTGATAATATTTATTTTCATTTGCTCCTGTGCCAATGATAATATTTTCAAAAATATTAAAATTTTTAAAATTTTTTCTTAAATAAAAATTTTTAAAATCTTTAAATAAGTTTCTAGTTTTAGGAGATAAAAAAAAAAATCTATAATTCGACAGTTTATTTTTTTTTATCATACTCTTGATTATGTTTGCTGAGCCATGATCTGTTAAAACAAATAAAAAGTATTTTTTATTTTTATTAAATAATTGCATAAAATGTTAATTTTAAAAATTAATTATAATTTTAATCAACAAGTAATCTCCAAACTTTTTTAAAAGCTTTTGCAACAAGAATGATATTATTACTATCAAAGTTATAATCGCATAATGCAATTCCAAGATACTCATGATCATTTATATATTCCGCTTTAGGACATATGCCTTTTTTATAAGAAATTTTTTTATTTCTCACGCTCATGGTCCATGGTAGGCCACTTTTTCCATAAGCAATTTTTTTTTGATACATTGGTAATAGATGTAAATTAGTAAACTTATCAAATACTGGAACACCTTCTGCTCTTAATGCTTTTGCAATTTTATTTCTATTTATCTTAATTAAATTTTTGTTTATTTTCATAACAAAATAATAAAAAGAATGCGTATAGTTTTTTTTTATTATTGGTGTCTGTAACCCTTTAAGGTTTGATAAATGTTTTTTTAATGTTAAAGCTAAATTCTGTCTTTCCTTAATAATATTGTTTAGTTTTTTTAATTGCTCTATCCCTATTGCTGACTCTATCTCTCCTAATCTAAAATTATTGCCTATTATATTTTCAATTTTTTTAATTTTTCTTTGTTTTACTACAGCCTCACCATGATTTCTTATTAACCTACATCTTTCAGCATAAAACTTTGAGTTAGTAACAACCACCCCTCCTTCTCCAGTTTGAATATGTTTATGATGATTGAAACTAAACCCCCCCATATCAAAAAAACTTGCTGAATATTTTTTCTTATACCTAGAGCCTATAGATTGAGCGTTATCTGATATAATTTTTAAATTATACTTTTTTTTAATTCTTAAAAACTTATCTATATCAACTGGGTGTCCAAATATGTCTGTAAGTAAAATCGCTTTTGTTTTTTTTGTAATTTTTCTTTCTACATCCCTCGGATCCAGATTAAATGTATCAGGATCAATATCAGCAAAAATTGGTATAGCCATCCAATTTATTATTGCTGTTGCAGTAGCACACATTGTCCATGGACTTACGATTATTTCATCTCCAGGCTCTATATTTAAAGCTCCTACCGCCATATGAAGACCAGAGGTCCATGAATTTGCTGTTATTGCATGTTTAACATTAAAATATTTACATATATTTTTTTCGAATTGTAAAACTTTATCTCCTCCGTAAAATGAACTTCTGCCGTCAGTGCTTGACCATGACCCAACATAAGATGAAAGATTGCCTGATTTTATTACCTTGGTTGCAGCAATCAGCTCTTCTTTTCCGATTGAATTATAACTTTTAAATTTAAATTTAATGGTTTTTGGCCCACCATTTAAAGCAAGATTATTTATTTTCATTTTTTTTTACTATCATTTTCAATGCTTTACTTGTCAAAAAAGCATTTTTACCGGTAGACTTAAGTTTTGTTTTTTTAACTAAGAAATTTTTTATATTTATTAAATGATTTTTAATAGAATCGCTATAATTAATTTTTTGTACAAATTTATTTTTTAATTTGGATAAGGAATTTTTTTGCATATAAATTTTATATAAATAGAAATTATCATTAAATATTTCTAACAAATCATTCTTTCCAAAAAAGGACAATCTTTCATATGACAAATTATTAATTTCTAAAATATTAAAATGAATTTTTATTCTATTTTTAAATTCTAAATCAAATGTCCCATAAAAATCTTGTTTTAATAACTTTGATTTTCTTAAATTGACATTTTTAATAGAGGTTATTTTACCAAATAATTCAATTAATAGATCAATATAATGACTTGAATTATTATATAAACCTCTATTAACAATCACTTCTCCAATTTGTAAATTTATTTTTTTTAAAAGTTTTTTTATTATAAAATAACTGCTATTGAATTTTCTAGAATAATTCACAGATATAATAATATTTTTTTTTTTAAAAATTTTATCAATTTTTTTATATCTCTTCGTATCTAATAGAAATGGTTTTTCAGCAATAACAATTTTTACATTGTTATAATTACTTAAATTTTTGTAGATACTATAATGAGATTTTGTAGGTGTTGATACTATGATTAAATCAAATGTATTTTCTAAAAGCATATCTTTGTAATTTTTATAAAGTTTAATTTTTTTGCTTTTTGTTCTTACTAAAGCAAGTTTTTTTGAATTGATATCTGTTACAGCTATTAAATTAAAATATCTGTTTTTAAGTAAATTTGAAAAATATGTAATTTTTTTTTTTGGTTTGTCATAATCATTTAGCAAACCTATTTTTCCACACCCTATTATTCCTACTTTAAACTTCATTTGATTTCTATAGTATGTAAAGTATACGATTTTACAATGAAATATAATTCAAAAAAAAGATTTATAGCTACAATTGAAGCAAGAATGACATCCAAAAGACTGCCTGGAAAAGTTTTGATGAGTCTTTCAAATTCAAAAAAAAAATCAAATTTTAAAGTTTTAGAGGTACTAATTAAAAGAATTAAAAAATCTAAATATATAAATGATATTATCATTGCCACAACTCACAACTCTTCTGATGAACCAATAGTAAAATTAGCAAAAAAGTTAAATGTAAATTTTTTTCGAGGAAGTGAAAAAAATGTTTTAGGAAGATTATATAAAGCGATAAAGAAATTTAATCATAAAAATATTATTCAATTAACTGCGGATAATCCATTAATTGACTACAAGGTAATAGATTACATGGCAAAATTTTATCTATCTAACTATCCAAATTACGATTTTATAACAAACAATAACTTGTTCCAAAAAAAAATTGAAAAATTTCCTGATGGAATGACGGTATCTATATTTAAAAAAAAATCTTTTGAAAAAGTCTATCTAAAAGCAAATAAAAAAATATTTAAAGAGCACCCATCATTATTTTTTTATACTGAGGGGAAAAAAAAATTTAAAATTAAAAATGTAGCTATTCCGCATAAGTGGAAAAATAATTTAAATTTACGTTTAACTCTTGATACCAAGAAAGACTATATTTTACTTAAAAAAATATTTAATAATTTAAATAAAAAAAAATACTTTGGACTTTCTGAAATTATTAATTTTATAAAAAAAAATAAAAAACTGTTGTTAATCAACAATAAAATTCAACAAAAAATTCCTAATAATATTCTAGAAAAAAATTAATTAAAAAGACAAATCAGTTTTTCTTATGAGACAATTTTTCTTAATATTTTTTTTTGCAACTTTTCCAATCAAATAAAACCATTTGTTTGCGGGAATACCAGTTGCTGGTCTTAAGGTAGTAATATTTTTATTGCTTAGAATTTCTCCTTTTTTAATATCTGTTTTTGAATAAATGCTTCTTCTTGCAAATTTCCTGCTCTTAAGTTGACTTCTTAAATTCAATTTGCCATCTCCGTGTAAGATTATTTTTTTTTTATATAATTCATTTAGATTTTTTAATTGTTCAAAATTCATAGAATGATAGTGGTCATTACCTTTTAATTTATTATTATGGCTAAAATGTTTTTCAATTATTGAAGCCCCCATTTCATAAGCATATTGAATTGAAGTAAGGTTATTATCAGCTACTGTGTGATCAGAATAACCTATTAAATAGCCTGGAAATTCTTTTTTTAAATTTAAGATATTTGATAAATTAGCATTTATATTTGCCGTAGGATAATTCAGAACACAATGCATAATACACACCTTTTTTTTAGGTAATGATAAAATTTTCAATGCAAATTTAATTTCTTTAATAGTCGATGAGCCTGTTGATAACAATGTATAAGCTTTCATCTTACCAATTTTTTCAAGCAAAGGAACATTTGTAATATCTGAAGAAGAAATTTTATAAATTTTTAACAAACTTCTGTATTGATCTACAGAATCATGGTCAAAAAGAGTGGTCATAAATAAAATTTTTTTTTTATCAGCAATCTTTTTTAAACTTTTATAATGACGGTATGACAAATAATCGTATTTTTTAAATAAATCATATTGTGACTTTGTTTTTTCTTTTCTTAAATTCCAATATGCTGGGCTATTTTTAGCAGCAATATTTTCTGCTTTATATGTTTGAAATTTAATAGCATCAGCTCCAGCTTTTTTGCAAATGTCTACATATTTTTTTGCAATTTGAAAATTGCCACCATGATTAACACCTACCTCTGCTATAATAATTGGTTTATCAATACTTAAATTGAATGGTCCAAATTTTTTTTTCATTTCTTTTTTTTAGTAATATTATTTTTGTGCATAACGTATCTATAAAGAGGTAACTCAATATAACCCATTTTATATTTTTTTTGTAAAAAACGTTTTTTAAAATCTTTGTCTTCATCAATTTTTATTTTTACATCGTAATACTTAAGTCGTGGAAAAATATTTTTTCTATATAAAATTCCACATGCAATTGGGCTTTTTTTACAATTAAATCTTCTAATTACTTTTCCACCGTCTGTAACTTTAATATAATCGCATGCTACAGCGTCCCAAAACTTGTTATTATCAAGATAAAAGCCCATTATTTCTAAATAATTATTTGAAATATAATCATCCGAGTCTAACATTAGCAGATATTTTCCTTTAGATTTTTTTATTCCAATATTCCTTGAAGCCGAAATTCCATAATTTTTTTTATTTTTTATAAATTTTATTGATGGGATAAAATCTTGGATTTTTTCAACACTTTTATCTGTACTACAATCATCAACTACTATTACCTCAAGTTCTTCTCTTGGGATATTAATTTGGTTTAAAGCGCTTCTTATTGATTTGGATATGAATTTGTCTCTATTATAACAGGGAATGATTATAGAAAATTTCATCGCTAAAAATTTATATTTAATAAACCAATAAATCTTAAAATATTAATTACAAATCTAAAATATAAAAGATTTAAATATTATTAAATAAATAAGTTTAATTTTACTTTATTTAAATTTGAATTTTAACGAATATCTTAAACAAAATTTTTTTCAGTGCATAAATCAAGCCAATTGAGCTATTAGTACTGGTCAGCTGCACGCATTACTGCGCTTCCAC
>MDSV01066906.1_pt1 | contig 41951 bp, 41 predicted proteins | sample 810851 | NCBI WGS metagenome assembly MDSV01 (sample SAMN05326640, study PRJNA326480) | marine metagenome | isolation source: seawater | place: Atlantic Ocean: North East | collected 2012
CCTCCATCAAGAATTTTACCCTCATTTTGGAAAAATATGATCGATAATAAATTAAAATATAAATAAAAAAAACATTAAATTTTACTTTTTAAAATTTGATGATATCGGTACCTTTAAAAATTTTTATAAATATATTTAGTTTTATGAAGTATATTATAAATATATTTAGTTTTATGAAGTATATTAGAATAATTTTATCAGAACCCATAATAATATTTACATTTATTCCTTCAGTTATTTTTTTATTAATAATGTTTTTAATTCAAAAAATTTTTTTAATTAGAATAGGATTTTTACATTCAAATAGAATTGGACATTTTGCAGCTAATACAGAACTATATATTTTAAAAAAAAAACATTTCAATATTAGATCTTATGATTTGTTTTATTATGGTAGAAGTGAGGTATGTAATTTATACTTAGCTAAAATATGGAAAAATCATATTAAAATTTTACCGTACGTATTATTAAGATGTTTAGATTTAATAATTAGAGCCACACCTTTAAAAAATAATTTTAGTTGTAATAATTTTTCAAATACAGCTCGTGACACTTATGGATTATATGAAAAATATTTACCAATAATAAGATTAAATAAAAATGAAGAAAACAATTTTTTTAAAAAAATTAATTTAACTAAAGAAGACAAGGTTGTATGTTTAAATGTCAGAGATAGTGCTTATTTAAAAACAATTTATCGAGGTAAAAAACATGATTTAGAACATTCTAATTTTAGAAATTGTGATATTCAAAACTTCAAAACTACAGTAAATTACCTCTTAAATAATGGATACAAAGTTTTTAGAATTGGTAAAGAAAAAGAAAAATATTTAGATATAGAACATCAAAATTTTTTTGATAAAATTTATTCATTAAATAGAGAAGATTCAACAGATGTGTTTTTAGCATCGATTTGTAAATTCTGTATATCAACTGGCTCAGGTTTTGATGCCTTGCCTAGATTATTCAGAAAGCCAATTTTATTTGTAAATTTTATTCCAGTTATTCATTATCATTCCTTTTGCAAAAAAGATCTTACTATTTGCAAACATTTGTTTAGAGAAAAAAAATTATCATTGAATGAAGTTTTTAGTGAAAATATTTTTAATGGACTCAATTCACAATACTATTCTAATAAAAATATTAAATTGGTTGAAAATTCCTCAATAGAAATTATGGATGCTACGCAAGAAATGTTATTAAGAATTCAAAATAAATATACTTACTCTGATGAAAATATTAACAGACAAAAAGCAATAAAAAATATTATTAAAGAAAATTCTATTGACCAGAAACTACATGGTAAACTTTTATCTGATTTTGGAGAAAAATATTTACTTGAAAACTTTAATGTATAAAATTTTTATAAAAAAAAGACAAAAAGTATATGAGTATTTATTGGCAACAATTTTCTTTCCGTTATCTATTATTTTTGTAATAGCAATAAGGGTTATCAGGCCATTTTTTCTTATAAGGTATGCATACATTATAAGTACACGAATTGGTCATTTGACTGAAAATCTAGATTTTTACCTATGTGCAAAAAAAGAGAAAATATTTTCTCCAAATCAAAAATATTTAGATATTTTTTATTTAAATACCTATGTTTGTAATAAATTTTTTTTAAAATTATTGAAAAAAAAAATTATCATATTTCCAAGATTTATTATGCACCCAGTTGATAAGATTAATAGATTTTTTGATAAATTTATTGATAGTGAGGATGTTCATACAATTGGAAGATATAAAAAAAATTTAACACTTACACCTAAACCTCCATGGCTTAATAGGGATATTTACAGTTTTTTGAGAAATCATGAGCCTCAATTTAACTTTACGTTTAATGAAATTGAGAAGGGTTATTCTATTTTAAATGAAATGGGTATTAATAAATCTGATAAATATGTTTGTTTATATTCAAGAGATAGTAAATATTTAAAAACAGCTTATCCCTCAACAAATTGGTCCCATCATGATCATAGGGATATAGATATAAATCATTTTATTCCTTCAACAAAATTTTTAATAGATAAAGGTTATAAAGTAGTAAGAATAGGAAATGTTGTTGAAAAAAAAATGGATTTAATTAATAAAAATTTTATTGATTATCCTTTAACTAAATATGTTCAAGATTTTATGGATATATTCTTACAAGCAAAGTGTTCATTTACCATTACAACAATGTCAGGTATTGATAATATTACTTCTACATTTAGAAAAAAGTTAGTTTTTCCATGTGTTTGCCCAATCATGGATACAAAAAGCAGTACAGAAAAACACCTTGTAGGCTACAGACACTTAATAGATAAAAAAACTATGAAAAAACTTACTTTAAAAGAAATTATTGAAAAAAAACTTGGATATATTTTTCAAGACCATGAAAAAATTGAAAATATAGGACTTGAAGAAATAAATCCAGAAAATTTAAAAGAAATAGTAGAAGAAATGGTATTAAGAGAGAATAATGATTATATCGAAACTGATACATCCAAAGAATTAGAAAAAAATTTTTTTCTTTTATTTAAAAAATTTCCAAAATCTAATCCCATTGAAGGACTTTGGCACCCAGAAGACATAAAATTTAAAATTTCTCATAGTTTTTTATATAAAAATCAATGGTGGTTAGACTAAAATATTTAAATGAATTCATTAATTAAAATCTACAAAATATTCAATTTAAAAGAAAAAAAAAAATTTAGATTTCTTTTTTATATTTCTATATTTTCAATGTTGCTAGAGACATTAAGTATATCAATGTTTATACCCCTTCTTCAGATTGTTTTATCAGAAAATAATAGTAATTTTATTTTTACTTTTTTAGAAAAAAATAAGGATTTTATATTATTTAATAACTTAAGTAATGTTTATTTATTATTAATAATAATTTTATCAGTTTTTTTTGTTAAAACTATTTTAATGATATACTTTACTTATTTCAAAAATAGTTTTGTTCAAAATATAAGAGCTTCGGTATCAAGCAGCTTATTTAAAAATCTTGCATACTCTGATTATGACTATTTTTTAAACACCAATTCATCAATAATAATAAATTATTTATCAAGAGAAGTAGATGAATTTATATCATTGCTCGATTCTGGAATAACATTTTTTACTGAAACTGTGATTATTTTTGGATTATTAGTTTTTGTAATTTTTTTTGAACCATTATCAATTTACGCAATTGTTTTTTTTGCTACTTTTTCAATTTTAATTTTTGTTCTTACCAAAAAAAAAATACTAATATGGGGAGCTAAAAGACAATACCACGATAGTTTAAGGGCAGTTTCTATTAACGAAATAGTAGATGGTATTAAAGAAATAAAATTATCTAAAAAAGAAAATTTTTTTCTAAATAAATTTAATATCCATAGTTTTGCCTCAGCAGAAATTGCAAAAAAAATAACTACTGTTGTTCAAATACCAAGAATTATTTTAGAATTTATGGGTGTTGTGGCAATAATAATATTAATAGTTAGTCTTAAGTCATATGGAATCTCTAATGATGAAACCCTTGTGGTAGTAGGTATTTTGGGAGCGATTTCTTTTAGAGTTTTGCCTTCATTGAATCGAATTTTAAATACAGGACAATCATTAAGGTATGGAAAGCCTGTGATTGATCTAATTTATAGTTTAATTGTAGAAAAAGATTCGACTAAATTTCAAAATTTAAAGCAAGAAAAAAAAATTGATTTTTCAAATTTTAAAAAAATACAAATTAGAAATATTAATTTTGAATATAAATCAAAAAATCAAAAAATAATAAGTAACTTAAATTTGGATATTAATAGAGGCGAAATGATTGGTATAATTGGAAAAACTGGAGGAGGTAAAACTACACTTCTAAATATTATTTGTGGAATAATACCACCAGATTCTGGAGAAATTATTGTAGATCAAAAAAATGTAAATAAAAATATTGATGATTGGCAAAAAATTATTGCTTATGTTCCTCAAAACACATTTTTAATTGATGATACAATTAAAAATAATATTGCTTTAGGAATAGAAGAAAAATTTATTGATAACAGCAAAGTTATGAAAATACTTAAACAAGCGAATTTATCTAATTTTGTAGAAAACTTAAGTGAAAATATTGAAACTAAAATAGGAGAAAGAGGAATCCAATTATCTGGAGGGCAAAAACAAAGGCTTGGTATTGCAAGAGCGTTATATTTGGATAGTAAAATTTTAATATTGGATGAAATAACCAGCTCTCTGGATGAAGGTACAGGTAAAGATATCATCAATGAAATAAGAAATTTAGTGCCAGAAAAAACAATAATTATGGTTTCTCACAAAATAACTTCTTTGAAATTTTGCAAAGATGTTTATGAATTTACAAAAAGTAATCTAACAAGAATTTCAAATGATAAATTTAATATTTAAAAAAATAATTAAAAAAAATATTAGATTTAAAGATATTTATAAAGATCAAGAATGTTATATAATTGGAAATGGATCATCACTAAAAAGATATGATTTAAATTTATTTTCAAACAAAAAAATAATTACATGTAATTGGATGTTATTACATAAAGATTTTAAAAAATTAAAAAATGTTGTTGCATATATTGCATGTTCGCCTTTTTGGTTTGCTCCATTTAAAAAACATCCTTATTCAAGAAAAATTGAGTATAATAGATCAAACAATATTTTTTTTAGAAATTTTAAAGGAATTGAAATTCCATTATTTACCTCAATAACAAATATTTTTTTTCTTAAAAACATAAATAAAGTATTGCTGCATGATTTTAAATTAAAGGAAATAAATTTAGACTATAATTTGCTTCATGAAAAATTTTCATTATTAAGAGGAGCCTTTTATGCCATGTTAGGGATCGCAAGTTATATGGGCTTTAAGAAAATATTTTTAGTTGGACTTGACTATTGGATGAGCGATCCACTAATGGGTCATTTTTATGAGAAAGATTTTTCTAAAAGAAAAGAGGCTGCTGAGGCTAATTATTCAATAAAAAATCAAAAACATAAAGAAGATCAAGACTTTATTGATCAAATAAATCAAAAAATGGACGTAAAGATGTTGTGTCCTCAAAACTATGATAGTAATTTATTTGAAAGTATTTCTTACCAAGATTTTTTTAAAGTGAAAGAAAATTTTAAAAAAAACAATGAAATTGTTAGCCATGATAATCTAAGTGATTTATCTAAATTAAATTGGAAATATGAAATATTTTAAACTAAATATGAATAAAAAAATTAAATATAAATAATTTATGAGAGTTTTAGTAACAGGGGCAGATGGATTTATAGGATCACATTTAGTAGAAAAACTATTAAAAAATAACTTTAAAGTTACTGCATTGTGTTCATATAATTCATTCAGTAATCCAGGCTGGCTAAATTTTATATATACAAAAAAAAAAAGAAATTTAGATGTAGTTTTTGGAGATATTAGAGATGATAGAATTTTCGATAGATTACTTTTGAAAAATAAAATAATTTTACATCTAGCGGCATTGATTGGAATCCCTTATTCATTTGAAGCGCCCAAAAGTTATGTAGATACTAATTTATATGGAACTCTAAATTTATTAAATTCGGCATTGAGAAGAAATATTAATAGAATTATTTTAACATCCACAAGTGAAGTTTATGGATCTGGAAAATATTTTCCAATAGATGAAAAGCACCCTTTGGTTGCGCAATCACCTTATGCAGCGACAAAAATTGCAGCAGATAAATTGGCTTTATCTTACTTTGCTGCTTTTAATCTTCCTGTATCAATTATGAGACCATTTAATGCTTTTGGACCAAGACAATCAAGAAGAGCAGTTATACCTTCAATTATTTACCAAGCACTAGAAAAAAAATCTATCACACTTGGTAATATTAATGCTTACAGAGATTTTAATTATGTTGAAGATATAACAGATGCTTATTTGAAAGCTACCAAAGTTAATATTAATAAAATTAAAGGAGAAGAAATTAATATTGGTTCAAATTATTCTGTGAGTATAAAACAAGTAGCAAATATGATTAAAAAAATAGTTAAAAAAGATATTCCTATTAAAATAGATAAAAAAAGATTTAGACCTAATAAAAGTGAAGTTAATAAACTTATGGGATCAAATAAAAAAGCAAAAAAATTATTGAATTGGAAGCCGAAATATTCTGGAACAAAGAATTTTTATAATGGATTAAAAAAAACTGTTGAATGGTATAAAATAAACAATAATCTTCCAATATTTTCAAAAAAATCCTATGAAAAATAGGAATTTTTTTAAAATAAAAAATATTCCTATTGGCGAAAATTATCCACCAGTAATTATAACTGAACTTGGAATTAATCATGATGGTGATTTAAATAAAGCAATTTATTTAGTTGATAAAGCAATCGATGCTGGTGCAGAAATTATAAAGCACCAAACACATATTGCTGAAGCAGAAATGTCAGATGAAGCAAAACAAATAATACCTAAACATATTAATACTTCAATTTTTGAAATAATAAAAAAATGTAGTTTAAGCGAAAAAGAAGAATATAAATTAAAAAAATATATAGAAAATAAAAAAAAAATTTTTATAAGCACGCCTTTTTCATTCGAAGCTGTAGATAGATTAAAAAAATTCAATGTACCTGCATTTAAAATCGGGTCTGGAGAATGTAATAACTACCCATTAATTGATTACATAGCTAAGTTAAAAAAACCGGTAATATTGAGTACTGGCATGAATTCAATTAAAACAATAAAACCTTCTGTTAAAATACTTGAGAAATATAGAGTTCCATACGTTCTTATGCATTGTACAAATTTGTACCCTACTCCAAATAAATTAATTAGACTACAAGCTATTAGAACTTTGAAACTAAACTTTCCAAAAGCAATAGTTGGCTTATCAGATCACTCAACATCAATATATCCATGTATTGCTTCAGTTGCTGTTGGCGCAAGAGTAATAGAAAAACATTTTACAGATACAAAAAAAAGAAAAGGCGCTGACATATCTTCTTCTATGGATTTTAAAGAACACAAAGAATTAAAATCAGCTATTAAAATTATTTTTGATTCTAGGGGTCATAAAAAAATTCCAGTTAAAGAGGAAAAAGATACAATGAACTTTGCTTTTGCCTCTGTCGTTGCAAAACGAAATATAAAAAAAAATAGAAAGTTAAATATAAATGATATTACCTTAAAAAGACCATCAGGAGGACACTTTGGTCCAAATGATTATTTTAGTATGATTGGTAAAAGAGTAAAACAAAACATAATTCAAGGAAAAAGAATTCAAAAATCAGACTTTGAAAAATAGTTTCATGAAAAAATTTTTAGTTTTTACAGGCAATAGAGCTGAGTTTGGTTTAATTTCTCCAATTATAGAAGAAATGGATAAAGATAAAAAAATTCAATATAAATTAATTGTTTCTGGAGCACACCTAAATAAAAAATTTGGAGATACAAAACAAGAAATAAAAAAATTAGGATATAAAAGTTTTTTAACCGCAAACATAAAAATATCTGATAAATATAAAACATATACTGCTCTAAGTATTTCAAAAGGTATAGAAAAAATAAGTAGACTGCTTACAAAATATAATCCAGATGCTTTGGTTGTTTATGCAGATAGATTTGAAGGATTTGCAGCAGTAATAGCGGGATCACAAATGAATATACCAACAATTCACATTGAAGGAGGGGATATAACCGAAGGTGGCGCTCTAGATGATAGCGTTAGACACGCAATGACAAAACTTTCACATTTTCATTTTACGACAAATGCTGAGGCTTCAAAAAGAATAATTGCAATGGGTGAAGAAAAGTGGAGAGTAAAAACAATTGGTTTTCCAGCTGTTGATTTAATTAAGAATAAAAATTATGCAACTCCAAAAGAATTAATAAAAAAGTTTAATTTAAATTTAAAAGATAAAATAATTATATTTACACAACATTCAATTACAACGGAATATAAAAATACATATAATCAATTAAAGGCTTCTATAGATGCACTAGAACAAATTGCAAAAAAAAATATAAAAGTAATAATAACTTATCCAAATAATGATATTGGAAGTGATATTATAATTAAATTTTTAAAAAAAAAAAATATGTAAATAATAAAAATTTATTAATAAATAAATCTCTTGGAAGATATTATTATCATGGTTTGTTAGCGCTAAATAAAAATATTAATTTTCATGTTTGTTGTGCAGGTAATTCATCTTCAGGTATTAAAGAGACTCCTATTTTTGGCTGTCCAACAGTTAATATTGGTTCTAGGCAGCAAGGTCGATTAAGGGCAAAAAATGTAATCGATGTTGATTATAATTCAAATTCTATATTTAAAGCTCTAAAAAAAGCGTTATTTAATAAAAATTTTATTAACAAATGTTATAATTGTTATAATCCATATGGCATAGGCAATTCAGGAATTAAAATGATAAAATTTTTAAAAGAGGTTAAATATACAAAATCTAAAATATTAAGAAAAAAAATGACACTAACAAAAAATTTTTTAAATAAGGCAAGACTATAGATGAATAGCCTAACATTAAAAAATAAAAAAATATTTCTATTTGGTTGTACTGGAGTATTGGGAGAAGCGTTTGTAAATTATCTTATTGGTTGTGGTTGTAAATTGATACTTGCGGATAAAAATAAAAAAAAAATGAATATTATTTGTAAAAAAAATAATTTAAAAGGATATGTTATTGATGCATCAAATGAAAAAAGCATAGTGCAAGGAATTAAAGTTGCAACTAAAAACATAAAAAAATTAGACTGTGCAATTTATAACGTAGCCATAACATCAGAATATCTTAAAAAAAATAAAATTAGTAAAGACTTTACAAAATACAATGTTATAAATTGGAATAGAACGATTAATGTTAATCTAACTGGCTCATTTATTTTTGCTAGAGAGATGGGTAAATTATTTGTTAAGCAAAAATATGGAAACTTGATAAATATTTCCAGTATTTATGGAAACTTAAGTCCAAATCATGAAATTTATAAAAATGAAAAATTTTATTCTTATCCAGACTACGCTGCAAGTAAGTCAGGAATAATAGGGCTGTCAAAATGGCTATCTACGCTATGGGCAAGTAAAAATATTAGAGTTAACTGTATTTCTCCAGGAGGAATATTCAATAAACATAGTAAAAGTTTTTTTAAATCTTATTCTGATAAAGTTCCAATGAAACGGATGGGAAACAGAGAAGATATTAATGGTATATTGCACTATTTAATCAGCGATAAATCAAGCTACTGCACGGGTCAAAACTTTCTTATAGATGGTGGATTATCTGCTTGGTAAATAAATGAAAGTTATAAAATCTAAAAAATTAATACAAAGTCTATCGGTTAGTGTTAACACCAAAATTATAAATATAATCTCAAAACTTGAAAAAACGAAAAATAAATTTCTTCTTGTTGTAGATAAAAATAATTTTTTTTTAGGTGTTATAAATGATGGAGATATCAGAAGAGGATTGCTAAAAGGTTTCAGTACAGATAATAAAATTCAAAAAATTTACAACAGAAATTCTTTTTATTTAAAAAAAAAAATTGAAGAAAAAAAAATAGAAAATATTTTTTATCAAAAGCAAATTCATTTTTTTCCAATCATCAAAAACAAAAAAATAGAATTAATCTACATTAGTAATTCTTATTCTAATCCTAAAATTGAAAATAAGTTGGTTATAATGGCGGGGGGAAAAGGCTTGAGATTAAAAAAATTTACTAAGAAAATACCTAAACCTATGCTTAAAATAAAAGGAAAACCAATTTTAGAGCACTTAATAGAAAATTCAAAAAATCAAGGAATACATAATTATATAATAACGATCAATTATTTAGCCTCTAAAATAACCAAATATTTTGGCAATGGAAACAATAGAAATATTAAAATTAAATATATTAAAGAAAAAAATCCTCTTGGTACAGCAGGCTCTCTATTCTTTTTAAAAAACGAAAAGAAAGATTTAATTATAACAAATGCAGATTTATTTACAGAAATAAATTATTTAGAATTATTAAATTTTCATAAAAAAAATAAATCTGATTTTACAGTTGTAATAAAAAAATTAAATTGGTCTTTCCCATATGGATCAATCAAATATAATAACTTTAGACTAGTTAAACTGGATGAAAAACCAATGTATAAAACAGAAGTTATAGCAGGTGTTTATGTAGTAAATCCAAAGGTCTTAAAGGAATTGAGAAAACTAACTTATTTAAATATCACAGACTTAATATCAAAATTAGTTAAATTAAAGAAAAAGGTTTTTGTTTATCCAATATATGAGAATTGGACAGATATTGGAAGTTATAATGAATATTTAAAAATAAAATAAATTTATGTATAAAAAAAAAAAAATTGTTTCAATTATTTTAGCAAGAAGTGGATCTAAAAGATTAAAAAATAAAAATATAAGAAATTTAAATAAAAAACCATTAATTTATTGGACAATAAAAGAAGCAAAAAAATCAAAATATATTGATAAACTAATTTTGAGTTCTGACTCTGATAGGTATTTTCGTATTGCAAAAAAATATGGATTAAAAAATTTTATAAAAAGACCAAAAAATTTATCAAGCTCAAAAACCACTTCTATCGACTCATTAATTTATGTTTTAAGGCAGTTAAAGTTGAAAGGTTTTAATTATGATTATTGTTTATTGTTAGAACCAACTTCTCCCCTAAGAGTTGTTGAAGATATTGATAGCTCGATTCAAAAATTATTAAAAAAAAATAAAGCAGAAGCTTTGGTTAGCTTGTCTAAAGTGGGAAATGTACATCCACAGTTTATGTACGAGATAAAAAAAAATAACTTTATAAGCAGATTCTCAAAAAAAATGAAAAAAGTTACAATGCACAGTCTATCTAAAAAATTATATTTTTTAGATGGATCAATATATATATCCAAAGTAAGCTCCATATTTGCAAGAAAAAGCTTTTATCATGAAAAAACGTTGTCATATATTTTACCCAAGTGGAAATCTTATGAAGTTGATGATTTATTAGATTTCAAAATAATCGAGATGATTATGAAGTCTAAAATTCATGATTAAAAAAAAAATAGTATTCTGTGGGCATGGAAATATTAATTTTCATTTAAGTAGATTTGATTTATTTTATTTATGTAATTTTTTTCAAATTATTTATTTTGATTGTTCAAATATTATATACAGTAAAAAAGTTATTTACTCAAATTTGCAAAAAGAAAAAAAAAAAAATAAAATTTATAGAATAGCTGTTACTAATATTAAATCAGAAAAAGATTTTATAATTAAATTAAATAAAATTAAACCAGATTTTATACTAGATGGTTTACAAAATAATTTCACTAAAAATTTAAAAAAAACTATTGATTTTAAATTTAATCATATCATTTTTAATGATGGATTAGTTAACTGGAATAGAGTGTATTTTTCAATTTTTAGCTATAATAATTTAAAAGAAAAAGTTGTTAGCATTAAGTATTTTTTAAATTATTTATTTAAATTATTAAGCTTGAACAACAAAAAATATATTTATGATATAGGTTTTTTTGCCGGCGAAGACTCTAAAAAACAACTAAATTTTAAACAAACCAAGCAAGTTTTTTGGATAGGTTCTGAGGACTACTATAAAAATAATTTAAAAAAAAGTATAAAAATTGAAAAAAAATATATTACTTATATTGATAGTAATTTTTTTCTTAGTCCAGAATTAGAATTTGCATCCAATAGTTTCAATATAAATTTTAATAATTTAAAAAACCATTTTAGAAAATCATTTGAAATGTTAGAAAAACAATTAAATTTAAAAGTAGTGGTTGCATCACATCCAAATCCAAAATTAATAAAAAGATTTGATGAAGAAAAATTATATGCTAGAAAAATCTATCATAATAAAACTGTTGAACTAATAAAAAAAAGTAAAATTGTAATTACAGATTTTAGTACTGCAATTAATTTAGCTGTTCTAAATTATAAGCCAATAATTATAATCTATAATAATGAATTAAAAGCTTTAAAGTGGCATAACAATATGTTGGCTAACTATCAGTTGTTAAATTGTAATATATTTAATTCTGACCAAAATAATGAAAATTTTAAAATAAATTGTGCTGTAAACCGTAAAAAGTATAATAAATTTATAAAATTATTTAATTATAATTTAAATTCACATAGTAAATACAAAACAGCTGGATTTGTTAAAAAATATTTTAAAAATGAAAAATAATTTTCAAATTTTTAAAGGAAAAAAAATTATTGTCACTGGCCACACAGGATTTAAAGGATCTTGGCTATGTATTTGGTTAAATCTTTTAGGCGCAAAGGTTTATGGCATAAGTCTTAAACCTAATACAAGATTGTCTCATTATAGGTGCACAAACTTAAAAAAGTATTTAAAGAAATCTTATATCTTTAATATTCAAGATAAAAAAAAATTACAAAAAGTTATAACTACTGTTAAACCAGATTTTTTATTTCATTTAGCTGGACAATCAATTGTAAAACTATCTTATATAGATCCAGTAAATACATGGAGCACAAATCTTATAGGTACTATTAATGTTTTAGAATCTTTGAGAAAGATCAAAAAATGCACAGCAATATTAATTACCAGTGATAAGTGCTATAAAAATATTGAAAGTACCAAAGGTTACAGCGAAGAAGATAAACTTGGTGGAGACGACCCTTACAGCGCTTCAAAAGCTTCCGCAGAACTGTCTATAAACTCATATTATAAAACTTTTTTTTCCAATACAGGTATTTTATTATGCTCTGTTAGAGCGGGCAATGTAATTGGCGGTGGAGATTGGTCTCCAAATAGAATTATTCCAGACTTTTTTAAATATTATTTCAGTAATAAAAAATTAATTATTAGAAACCCCAATTCAATAAGACCCTGGCAGCACGTTTTAGATGCATTAAATGGATATTTATTATTAGCAAAAAAGTTACACCTAAATAAAAAATTGTCTGGTGAAGCTTTTAATTTTGGACCCAAAAAAATTAAAAATTTTAAAGTTAGAGATTTAATTGATTATTTAAATAAGGATAATTTTTTTAGAAAAGATCTTATTATTTTTAAAAAAAGCAAAGATTTGAAAGAAACAAATATATTGAAACTTAGAGTAAAAAAATCACAAAAAAAATTAAAATGGAAAAGTAATTTAGATATTAAAAAAAGTTTAGATTTAACAAAAGACTGGTTTGTTAGTTTTGATAAAAAAAATTTTGATAAAAATTATGAACTTTCAAAATCTCAAATAATTTATTTTAATAAGTTTACAAGAGATGCTTAAAAAAATAAAAGAATTTAAATTAAAAAAATTTAACCTAAAAAAAGGACATGTATTAAAGGGCTTAAATAAAAAAAATAAATTATTTTATGGATTTGGTGAATTATATTTTTCCTTTATAAAAAAAAATCAAATAAAAGGTTGGAAAAAACATAATAAAATGAAGATGAATCTTATAGTTCCACTGGGTAAAGTTGAATTTAGATTTTACTCAGAAAAAGAAAATGAATATAAAAATGTAGTAATTGGTGAAAATAATTATAAAAGACTATTTGTTCCAAATGGAATTTGGTTTGCATTTAAAGGGCACAACAAAAAAAATATGGTTATAAACTTAAGCAATATAATTCATACAAAAAACGAAGCATCAAGAAGAAAGCTAAATTTTTTAAAATTTTATGATTAATAAAGACGCAGTTATTTTATGTGGTGGTTTTGGTACCAGAATAACTGAATTAACAAGACAAATACCAAAACCAATGATTAAAATTGGTAATAAACCTATTTTTATTCATATAATTGAAATTTATGTAAAATATGGAGTAAATACATTTCATTTGGCCTTAGGTTACAAATTTGAGGAATTTATTAAATTATTCTTTAGAAAGCAGTATTCAAAAAATCTAAAAATTTTTAAAAAAAATAAATATTTAAAAGTTAAAAAAAAAATGTTTAATAAAGAAATAATTATTTATCTTCATAATACAGGAAAAAATACCTTAACAGGTGGAAGACTTAAAAGGTTAAAAAAGTATTTAAATAATACTTTTTTTTTAACATATGGTGACGGTCTTGCTAATGTTAATATAAAAAAATTATATAATTTTCATAAAAATAATAAAAAACAAGTTACTGTAACTGCCGTCAGACCGGCCGCAAGATTTGGGGTTCTTAAAATTGTAGAAAATGAAGTAACAAGTTTTAAAGAAAAACCCCAGGTTAACTCTGGTTGGATTAATGGTGGTTTTTTTGTTATGGAGCAAAATTTTTTAGATTCAATTAAAAATGATAAAACTATATTAGAAAAAGAACCTTTAGAAAAAGCTGCAAAAAAAAAAAATATGCAAGCATTTAAGCATAAAGGTTTTTGGTATTGCATAGATACCTTGAGAGATAAAATACAGATTGAAAAAATTTTAAAATCTAAAGGAAAAGTATGGGTAAATTAAATATTTTAATCTTAGGAGGAAATGGATTTATTGGAAGACATATTTTAAATAAATTTTCAAAAAAAAAAAATATTAGACTATTCACTACTATTTATAAAAAAAATAATTTTAAAATTAGCGGTGTTAAATATTTTTTAGTTAAAAATAATAATTTTTTTTACTCAAATAAAAGTGAAATTTACAAATATTCTTATAAATATATAATCAATTGTCATGGATATATAAGTAATAGCGATTTCTTTATTGATGGAATTAAAGTTTTTGAACAACACTTATCAAGCTTAATTAATTTAATATTTAATATTAAAAAAAATAAGCATGTTTCATTAATAAATTTAGGATCTTCCCATGAGTATGGAATAAATAAAAAAAAAATAATTGAAGAAAACATTTCAGATCCAATTTCATTTTATGGGCATTGTAAAAATTTTTTATCAGTATTATCTAAAATGATTAATAAAAATTCAAAAAAAATGAATTTATTACATTTAAGATTATTTCAAATTTATGGTGAGGGTCAAAATAAACCAAGATTGCTGCCATATTTAATTAATTCATACATGAAAAAAGAAAAAATAAAATTAATCAGCCCGTTTTCAAGTAGAGATTTTCTACATATTGATGATTTTATCTTTCTTCTGGAAGAACTGATTTATAATAAGCAAAATAAAAAATTTAGCATTTTAAATATAGGTAGTGGTAAAAGTTATAAAATTATTGATATATATAAAAAATTAAATTTTTTAATAAATGGGAAACATCAATCAAATCCTACAGATACTAAAAAAAATGAATTAACATTAATTCCTGATATTGGTAAGTTATCGAGTATTAATTGGTCTCCAAAAATAACAATAGATGAAGGAATAATAAGATCATTAATGTATGAGAAAGAAAAAAAATCTAAAGAATTCAATGCATTAGAATATAAAAAGCCAAGCAAAATTAGTATATTAATGAATTGCTATAATGGTGAGAAATATCTAAGGCAATCAATTGAATGTGTAATTAACCAATCATATCAGAATTGGGAACTTATATTTTTTGACAATAATTCAAATGACAAATCTCAGTCGATTTTAAAAAGTTATAAAGATGACAGAATAAAATATTTTAAGTCAAATAAAAAAATTTCTCTAGCATCAGCAAGAAATGAAGCTTTAAAAAAAATAACTGGAAGTTTTGTAGCTTTTTTAGATGTAGATGATTATTGGACTAACAACAAACTATTAAACCAAATATCAAATATGATTAAAAATAAGACTAAAGCATCTTATACTAATTTTTATATTAAAAGAAGTATGTTTCCAATACTGACAAAATATAAAAATAAAAAATTAAATAAAAATTATTTGTATAAAAAGTTTTTAGAATCTTATGATGTTGGTTTTTTAACATTCATGATTTCAGCTGATATTATCAAAAAAAACAAAATTAAATTTAATTCAAAATTTGAAATTATATCAGATTTTGAATTTGTTATGAAAATAAGTAGAATAACAAATCTATCTGTTTGTAATGAACCTTTAGGAGTGTATAGAGTGCATAATCAAAGTTATAGTTCTCAGAATATTTCAAAACATGTTAGAGAACTTAAAAGTTGGATAAACCATGAAAAGTCAGTTGGCAACATTAAGCAAGAAGCTGAAGTTAAAAATATATACAATAAAATAAACTTATTGGAATATAAAAATTTTTTGAAAAATAAAACTACTCAAACTGCTAATTTTAGTTCTATTAAAATTGCTGATAAACTTAAAACTAAAATTAAAAATAAAATTGGATATTAATGACATTAATAAAATATTATTTAGAAAAAAATTTTAACCCTGTGCCAGTAAAAACTAATAATAAAAAACTTTTTTATAAACATGTAAATTTAAGAAAAAACCTCATTGAGAGCCACTTAAAAATTCCTTTAAATTTACTTAAAGATAAAAATATATTAGAGTTTGGACCTAATAGAGGTGAACATTCAATGATTTACGCATTAAATGGTGGAAATTTATATTTTGTTGAACCAATTTTTGAAGCAGTTAATCAATTAAAAAAAAATTATAAAAAATATAATTTAGACAAAGCTATAAAAAACATTCAAAATAAAAATTTAGAAAAATATAATTCAAAAAAAAAGTTTGATTTAGTTATTGCTGAAGGTTTTTTAAATACATTGCCTAACAGAGATAAATATTTAAAAAAAATATTTAATTTAGTATCAGACTCGGGTCTAGTTATAATTAATTATGATGATTATTTTGGAAGTTTTGTTGAATTAATAAAATCAGCAATTTTAAAAAAAATTTGTATTAAAAAATGTTTAAAATTAGATAGCAAAGAGTCTTTAAAAATATCTAAAAAATTATTTTATGAGGATTTTAAAAAACTCAAAAATACAAGGCCTTTTGAAGCATATTGGTTGGATCAACTATCTTGTGAGTTTGCAATCGATGTTTGGAAATTTACTGACATTTTAAATTTAGCTTCTAAAAACAATTTTTATTTTTATTCATCATCCCCAATTTGGAGCAAAATAAGTCACTATAATTGGTATAAAAATCTTAATTTAAATAAAAAAAAATATATAAATCAGCAAATTTATAAAGAGTGGAAGGAAAATTTTAGCTATTTTTTGACTGGTAAAAAAAATATTAAAATTGAAAATAAACATGAAAAAAATTATCAGAGCTTCAATATTTTGGTAAAGCAAGTTATTAGTTTCTTAAAAAAAGACGGTAAAATTCGATTTAAAAAAATAAAAACTTATGAAAATTCTTTTTTTAAAGATATAAATACAATAATTGATTTTTTAAATGATAAAAAAATTAAATTAAATTATAAAAATTTAAAAACTTTCAGATCATTTACAGGCACAAATCTTCATTATGTATGCTTAAAAAAAAATGAAAAAAATTATAAATAAATTAACTAATGAGCCATTACTTTTTTTAACTATTCCCATATGCTTTCCGTTGGTCTTAATATTTTTATTATTTTACCCAATTATCAAAGTTAGATTTGGATTAATAAACTCAGATAGAATTGGACATTTTGCAGCTAACACTGAGCTTTATTTATGTAGAAAAAATGATAAAGAAAAAATTTTTTTAGACTTATTTTATTTTCCAACTATTCCTTGTAATAGACAGCTTGAAATAATGATTAAACGTGAGTTAAACATATTTCCAAAATTTGTAATTAGACCTTTTGATTTAATTATACGTTCTTTTAAATTTTTGAAATTTTTAAATGCTATTAAAACTAGCCATGGAGATCATGATATTTATAATTATGTGGATACATCAAAAAATTATATTAAATTTAATGATAATGAAAAAAAAAAGGGTAAAAATTTTTTAAAAAAAATAAATCTTTATAAGGCAAAATATATTTGCTTAACAATTAGAGATGAAAAATATGTAGAAACAAACTGGATTAATAAAAAAACTATGGATTACCATAAACATAGAAATATGGAAATAGATGATTTTATACCTGCATGCAAATATTTAAATAAAAGAGGATATTACGTAATAAGAATGGGGTCAGATCCAAAAAAAAAAATGTCATACAAAAATTCAAAATTTATTGATTATGCTTGTAGTGAATATAAATCTGATTTTTTAGATATATATTTGTTATCAAATTGTTATTTTAATATTTCAAGTGTAATGGGTTTAGATGCTATTCCATTTATATTCAGAAAACCAATTTTATACTTATCAGCAATACCAATTGGACATTTTCCCACTTCAAGCAAAAAATTTATTGTTAGTACAATGAAACATTATGACACAAAAGTAAAAAAATATTTATCAATTAGCGAAATTTTCAAAAAAGGATGTGGTTTTTTATATTCTAAAAATGATTATAAAAAAAAAAATATCAAATTAATACCTTATGACAAAAAGGAAATTAAAGAATATGTAAGAGAAATGTTAAAATTTGTAAATAACAATTATAAAGTTACTAAAGAGGATAAGATACTTAATGAATTATTCTGGAATAATTATATTAATAATATTAAATTATTTTCTATTTTTAAACTCCTTCATGGAAAAATTAAATCCATCTACTCAACTTGCAATTTGAGAAAAAATAAACAACTTTTAAAGTAGATATGCATCTTACAATTGGAATTCCAACATACAACAGATCGAGCAAATTAAATAAAATGCTTAATAGTTTATTAAAACAAGAATTTAATGATTTTGAAATTATTATTTCTGATAATGGTTCAATAGATCAAACAGAACAAGTTTGTATAAATTTTAAAAATCAATTTAAAAAATTTAACTACTTTAAACAAAAAAAAACAATTCATGTATTAGACAACTACAAATATTTATTTGATAAGTGTAGAACCAAGTACTTTATGTGGTTGCCAGATGACGATATAATAGAAGAAAATTATATTAAAAATTGTTTTAATTATATTATTAATAATAAAGATTATGTTTTAGTTTCAGGACAGTGTAAATATTATATTAATAATAAGTTTTCTTTTGAAGGTAATAAAATAAATATTGAAGATGAAAACGTTAATAAGAGGGTTTATAGGCATTACTCGGAAGCAAGAGATAATGGTAATTTTTATGGAATTTATGACAAAGAAAAAATATTAGATTTTATTTATCCAAAAGAGTATGGGGGAGACTTAATTTTTTTGGGAAATATAATTTTATTTGGAAAGTTTAAGTGTCTAAATTCAACCACAATACACAGAGATCTCGGTAGTGGCACATCTGGTTCTTTGGAAAATGTTGTTAAAGTTTTGAAGTTATCTAAATTACAGTTATATTTTTTTCATTATGTATGTGCTTATGATATTTTTATAAATTCAACTCTTGTTAAAAAACGTTATAAAAATAAAATTAAATTAAGTTATTTTTTTAACATAATTTGCTCTTTTTATTATTTAAAAAAAAATTTTATAGAAAGCATGACTCACTTAATTAAGTCTTTAATTATAAAAAAAAAATGAAAATTAATTTTTTAAAATTTGATGGTATTAATTTATTAAAATTAGAAATTTTTGGTTCATTTATTATATTATCTGTTTTATTCTGTTCTCAACTTTATTATAATTTTTATAAACCAATAGATTTTATTATAATTGTATCTTTTTTTATAAGTTATTATTTTTTGTCATTTTTAGAAACAAAATATAATAATATTTTTCTTAGACTGCTTAATTTATTTTTTATAATTTTTTTTCTTATGAGAATGAGTTTTTTACCTTTTGAAAATGTTAATTATAGTTCAATTTTTTTCCACAACAAACTGGCTAATGACCCATTTCTCATAAAATATATAGTAAAAGTTTATAATTATGCAAATTTAGATTCTGTTTCTAAATATCTGATTATTTTAAATTTTCATTATATATCGTTAGGGGCATGTCTATTAATATTTAGACCAAAGAAAGTAGATTTTAATTTAGAATACGTTAAAAGAAATTATATCTATATAATTTTATCAATAATCACATTTCAAATGTTATTGATTTTAATATATTATTCTTTTTTTCCAATTTCCAATACACCAGAAAAAAATATTGCTTTATTAAAAATTTTTTTTCATATTTTTAATTTAGATAAAATTTATGTTATTTTAACTTTTTTATTATTATTAGTATTTAATTTGAATTATAAAAAAAAAGACCAATATTTAGTTGTTTTTTTGTTAATTATATCGATTTTATTTGCTGTAATATATTTTTTTTCAAAATCTAGTATTTTAGAAGCTTCTCTTTATATTTCTCTCTTTTATTTTTTAATTGATAGAAAATTTTTTATAAAAAAAAATTTTATAAAATTTATTGTATTATACTTAATCCTTTTTTTCTTACTTTTTATTATCGCTAAATTTTATAGAGTAATTTGGTACCGAGGTTTTAATATTGATTCTTTTATAAATCATTTAAACACAATTCCTTTAGTTTTATTTACTATATTTGAAAGAATAGGTTTTTTTGATTACTATATGTTTATTGTTTCAAACGAAGAGACTCTAAAAAATTTATTTGTTTATGACCGTTATTTAAAAATAATTATAGATAAAACAACTCCTTTTTTTGATTTGTTTAATACCATGTTGTTAAGTAGAGAGTTGCATGCGATATTTCACGGTATAAATCATCAGGTATTACAATCTTATCAAATTACCCTTTTTGCTGAAATTCATTTATTATTTGGTTATTATTTTATTATTTTTTATATAATATTTGCATTAATACTTAAATTTACTTTTGATTATTTAAATAATATTAAAATAAATAATAATTTAAAAATAATACTTATTTTTTTTGTTATAAAATCTTATTTTTTTTATCTTATTGGTTATGGAATGGATACATTAATTATAAATGTTATTTATGATAGCGTGTTCATTATTTCAGTTTTAATTGGTTTTAAATTTTTAAATTATTTTTACAAAAAATATGTCGGATAAACCAAAAATCTTACATTTAATATCTAAATTTGATTATTCTCAAGGTGGACCACCAAGAATGGTTTCTAGTACTGCAAAAATTCAAAAATATCTGGGATATAAGGTAAAAATATTAACTACTTCAGATAAGTATATTGGCGAAACTAATAAAATATATTTTGGAAAGTTGTTATTAAATCGGTTCGCGATTCCTAGTTTTAGTTTGCTAATAAAAATTTATAAAGAAATTAAAAAACATGACATTATTCATATACATAATTTTTGGAATATATTTGTAACAATATCTATAATTTTTTCAAAAATACAAAAAAAAAAAATAATCTTATCTCCACATGGATCACTTCATAAAGAAAATATTAAAAAAAATTACTTGCTAAAACTTATATTTTTCAAATTAGTTGAAAAAAAAAATTTAACTTTTATTTACAAATTTCATTTTTTAAATCCTAATGAAAAAAAAAATTTTTATTGTAAAAAAATTTTAAATAAAAAAAATTTTATGATAATCCCAAATTCAATAGAAAAAGTTTATAGAAAAAAAAAAAATATAAAAAAATTTAAAACAAATGAATTTAATTTTTCATACATTGGAAGAATTAGTAAAAATAAAGGTATTAGTCTTATGATATCTAGTTACCTTGAGTGTAAAAAAAAATATCCAAATATATCATTACATATAATTGGTCCAAACAGTAATTACAAAAAATTTTTAATTAATACTTTAAAATTTGGTTCTAAAAAGAATAATATTTTTTTTCATAAACCAATATATAATTATAGTCGATTTAATATTATGGAAAATTCTACTGCAGTAATTTTATTATCTGATTTAGAATGTGACTCTGTTTTATCCAAAGAAGTTTGGTCCTCAAAGGGACTTTTAATTACAACAAAAAACTCTTTTAATGAAAATTATTTTGAAAAAAAAATAGCCTTAATAGTAAAAAAAAATACAAGATCAGTTTCTGAAGCTATGATTAAATCAATATTAAATAGAAAATCTCTAGATAAAATTAGAGAAAATGGATATATATATTCCTTAACAAGATTAAATATTGTAGAAAACACAAAAAAATTAACTAAATCGTATTTATCTACCAATGAAAAAGTTTACAAATAAAAAAATATTAATAACAGGTGGCACTGGTTCATTTGGAAATGCTTTAGTTAAAAGACTGATTAATGAGAATGTCGAAATAAGAATTTTATCAAGAGATGAATTGAAGCAACACCAGATGAGAAATAAATTCAACAATAATAAATTAAAATTTTTTGTGGGGGACGTAAGAGATATAAATTCTTTAGAACTACCTTGCAAAGAGATAGATTACATTTTTCATGCAGCCGCATTAAAACAAGTACCTTCATGTGAATTTTTTCCAGAAGAAGCCATTAAAACAAATGTTATTGGAAGTGAAAATATTATTAAAGTTGGCATAAATAATAATGTAAAAAAAATAATTGGCCTGTCTACTGACAAGGCTGTTTATCCAATAAATGCAATGGGAATGTGCAAGGCCTTAATGGAAAAAGTTTTTCTAGCAAATGCCAGAAAAGTCCATAACAATAATACAATTATATCAATAGTGAGATATGGAAATGTTTTGATGAGCAGAGGCTCAGTTATACCTTTGTTTATTAGTCAAATTAAAAAAGGCATTGATCCCACAATTACAACGAATGAAATGACACGATTTTTACTACCATTAAATGAAGCTATTAATATGGTTATAGATAATATTAAATATTCTGAACAAGGTGATATTTTTATTAAAAAATCAAATTCATGTTCAGTTGAACTTATAGCATCAATTCTATTAAAAATTTTTAAAAAAAAAAAAAATTGTTAAATTTATTGGTAAAAGACATGGTGAAAAAATACACGAAGTATTAGCTACAAGTGATGAGATAGCAAATTCAAAAAATTTAAAAGATTATTTTGTTATTAAAATGGATAGTAGAGATTTAAACTATCAAGATTACTATGTAACTGGAAAAAAAAGAAAGCAACCTCAAGATTTTTCTTCCAATATAGCTAATAAAATAAATAAATCCGAACTAGAAAAAATTTTGCAAAAAGCTGTTAATGAATAAAATTTGCTTAATCGGATCAAATGGATTTATAGCAAAAAATTTTTTAACTCAGCAATATTTAAATAAGTATAACATTACATCGATAAATAAAAAAAATTATAATAAAAAAATTAAAAATATCAAAAATACGGATATACTTCTTCATTTTGCTGGCACTAATAGATCGGAAAAAAAAAAAGATTTTGAAGAATCTAATATTAAGTTAATTAAAAATATATCAAAAATTATTAATAAAAAAAAAAAATACAATTATAATTTATTTATCTACTAATAAAATCAATGAAAAAAGCATCTATGGCAAAACAAAAAAATTAGGTGAAAAGTTATTAGTTGAGTTCTGTAAAAAAAATAAAAAGACATTATATATTTATAGGCTGCCTAACATTTTTGGAAAATGGTCCAAGCCATTCTATAATTCAGTAGTCTCTACTTTTTGTTATTCGATTATGAATAATATAAAATATAAAAATAATGCACCTAATAAAGTCATAAAAATCGCTTATATTGGAGATTTGGTTAATTCGATAAATAAAATTTTAAAAAAAAAAAAATCACCCACCTAATATATCATTTGTTGATGACTTTAAAACTTATCCAATTTCTTTAAAAAATTTAGAGAGTAAAATTATATCTTTTAAAGAATTAAGATATAAAAAAAATTTTGATATTTTTAAATCAAATTTGAGTCGAAAACTTTACTCTACCTATGCTAGTTATTTTGATAAAAATAATTTTTTTCATATAATTAAAAATAATCAAGATGACAGAGGTAGATTTTCAGAATTTTTTAAATCAACAAACCTTGGACAAATTAGCGCTTTAACTATTAAACCAAATAAAATTAGAGGAAGTCATTATCATCATTATAAAACTGAAAAATTTTTAATTATCAGTGGAAGTTTTCAAATTACTTATTTTGACATTTCTAATAAAAATAAAAAATTTACAAAAAAATTTAATAACAAAAAAAGCTTTGTTATAGAAACAATTCCTGGATATTATCATGAGATAAAAAATATTGGCAAACATGAGATTTGTATCTTAATATGGTCTAATGAAATTTATAATCCATTAAAACCAGACACATTTAGATTTAATGAAAAAATATAAAATAATTACTCTATTTGGAACAAGACCTGAAATAATAAGATTGTCATCTATTATTAATGATTTTGATAAAAAATTTTTACATATTACTGTAAATACAATGCAAAACTATGATGTAAATCTAAATAAAATTTTTTTTAGTGATTTAAAAATAAGAGAACCCAATTATAAAATTAAGCTAAAAGAAAAAAACGCTGTTACTTTTATTTCAAAAATTATCTTTGAAGCTAATAAAATATTTTTAAAAGAAAAACCTGATGCAATATTTCTTTTAGGAGATACCAATTCAGCTTTAACCGCAATATCTGCAAAAAAAAATAAAATACCAATATTTCATTATGAGGCAGGAAATCGATCTTTTGACTCGAGGGTACCAGAAGAGATAAATAGAAAAATAGTAGATCATTTGTCAGATGTTAACTTAACATACAGTGAGGAGTCGAGAAATAATTTAATAAGAGAGGGTATGCACCCACATAATATTTTTAATGTCGGGGGCCCGCTTCTTGAAGTTTATGAAAAAAATAAGAAAAAAATATTAAATTCGAATGTTATGAAAAAAAATTCTTTAAAAAAAGATGATTTTTTTGTAATAAGTTTTCATAGACAAGAAAATTTATCAGAAAAAGATATTTTTAATAATTTTTGTAAATTTATAATATACCTAGAAAAAAAGTACAAAAAAAAAATAATTTTTAGTACGCATCCAAGAACGTACGAAAAAATAAAAAAAATAAATAAAATTAAAAATTCAAATCTAATTAAAATTTTAAAACCTCTTTCATATACAGATTACTTAAATTTACAAATGAACGCTAAAATAGTTTTTTCAGATAGTGGAACTATAAATGAGGAGGCAGATTTACTTAATTTTAAAGCTATTAATATCAGAGAAAACCATGAAAGACATGAGGCAATGACCAAAGGAACTACTATTATGTCAGGATTAGAAGTTGATGATTTAATAAAATGCACAGAATATTTGTTAAATGAAAAAAATTTTTTTAAGAATTATGATAGAGTTAAAGATTATAAAGTAAATAATGTCTCACAAAATATTTCAAGAATAATTATTAGTTACATTAATAATATTAATAGAAACATATGGAAAAAAAATTAAGTGAAAATACTAATATTCAGCCAATATTTTTGGCCGGAAAATTTTAGAATTAACGATATAGCAAACTTTTTATCATTAAAGAATAATAATGTAACTGTAGTCACTGGATATCCAAACTATCCAGAAGGTAAATTGTTTAACAATTTTAAAAATAATAAAAAAAAATTTTCAAGATATGGAAAAATTAATATTATTAGGATTCCAATAATCTTGAGGGGCAATTCTAAATTTCAGCTTTTTTTTAATTACTTAAGTTTTATAATTTCAGGTTTGGTATTTGTTTTTTTTTCCAAACACCAAAAATATGATAGGATATTTTTCTATGGCACATCACCAATAACGTCTGCAATTCCAGCATTATTGTTAAGTAAAAAAAAAAATATTCCAATATCCATGTGGTTATTAGATTATTGGCCATATACGTTAAAAGATATTGGAATAATAAAATCTAAATTTGTATTATCAATTTTTAAATTTTTTCTATTTAAAATTTATAGTTCATTTGATTTAATTTTGTGTCAATCAAAAGGTTTTAAAAATCATTTATCTAAAAAAATTAAAAAAAAAGCTTCCTTATTATATTCGTGGCCAGAAGAAATATTTTACAAAAATACAAACAAAAATAAATTTTTAAAATATAAAAATAATTTTAAAATATTATTTGCAGGGAATATTGGGAAGGCTCAAAATTTATTAAATCTTTCAAAGGCTATAGAACTATTAAAAAATAATGATAAAATTAAATTTTTTTTTATTGGTGATGGTAGTGAAAAAAAGAATTTTGAAATTTTTGTAAACGAAAAAAAATTAAATAATGTAATTTTTATTAAAAAAAAGAATATATCTAAAATTCCTGAATTTTATAATTCTGCGGATTGTTTATTGATAAGTTTATCAAATAAATTTTCTTTTAATAAGACAATCCCAGCAAAAATCCAAACATATATGGTTTCAAAAAAACCTATTCTTGCACTCGCTTCAGGCGAGGTATTAAAAGTTGTTAAAGATGCAAATTGTGGATATGTGTCAAAATCAAATAATTATAAAGATTTTAAAAAAAAATATTAAAAATGTCCAAAAATAACAAAAAAATACTTTTAAAACTCGGTAATAATGGATTCAATTATGCAGGTAAAAATTTTAATAGAAATAAACAATTGAACACATTATTAAACTCAATAAAAAAATATAAATAAAATGTTAACTATAAATAAGAGCTTACATGCTTCTAGCAGAATAAAAAAATTTCCAAAATTTTTGCATCCTTTTCTTTTTTTAATTAGAGAAGTTTTGACAAGAATATTTTATTATTTAAAAAAAAAGCGGGAAACCAAAACGTTTGATGGCATATCTACCATACATAATCTTCCATTTTTAGATGATAACTTTTTAAATATTTATAATTCAATAGAATTAAAATTAAACGAAAAAAGCAAAATTTATTATAGGTGCCATCAGCTGTGTTTTTTTTTGCAACAAGCTAAGAATATAGAAGGAGACATTGTTCAATTAGGTGTAGCCAAAGGTTTTCAGTTTTTATTTGCCAAAGAGTTTCTTAAAGAAGATTTGAATAAAAAAATATATTTAGTAGATACATTTTCACCAAATGCCATAGACTCTTCAACAGGCAAACAAGATAATACAAGTTTTCTAAATCAAGGAAAAAAACTTGGATATGCAAAATCATATGAAAACACAAAAGAAAACTTTAAGAACTATGATCAATTCATTTTTGTAAAAGGAAAAGCTCCAGAAATTTTAAAAAATATAAAATTTGAAAAAATTTCATTTATCCATATGGACCTAAATTTTGCGCAAACAGAATATGAGTCTTATGAATATTTATGGGACAAACTATCTTCAGGGGGAATTATTTTATCAGATGATTTTGCTTATATTGGGCACAACAATCAAATGAATAAAACAATTGAATTTTTTAAGAAAAAAAATCATCAAATTCTTACTTTAGCATCTGGTCAGGGTTTAGTTATAAAAAAATAAATGAAAGTTATAATATTTTGTGGTGGTAAAGGAACTAGACTAAATAAAAATTTAAAAAAAAAAATTTTAAAGCCTTTATTATTAGTAAATAAAAAGCCAATTTTAAAATATATAATCGAAATTTATAATAAATATAATTTTAATCATTTTATACTTTTAGGTGGTTATAAAATAAAAGATTTAATTAAGTTTAAAGATAAAAATAAAAAAAAGTTTAGAATTGAAGTATTCAATACAGGTTTAAATACCAATACAGGAGGCAGATTATTAAAATTAAAAAACAAAATTAAAAATGAGCCTTTTTTTTTAACTTATGGAGATAGTTTAATTGAATACAGTCCCAAAAAGGCTTTACGAATTTGGAAAAAAAATAATAAAAAATTTTTAATGACAATTTTTTCATATCCTTTTTCTTACGGAAGATTAGAGCTTAATAAAAAAAATGAGTTAAAAAATTTTATAGAAAAAAAAGAAATTTTAATTAATGCTGGGTATTATATTTTAGATAATAGAATATTTAAATATATAAAAGGAGATGAATCTTTTGAAAAAAAAACAATACCAAGAATTTTAAAATCTAAAAAATTAAAATTTTTAACACAAAAAACAAAATTTTGGTATCCAGTAGATACCATCGAAGACAAAATAAATATAAAAAAAATATTAAGTGAAACATAAAAAAAAAATTTTAATAACAGGAAATCTTGGTTATATTGGTAGTGTTCTTTCTACATATTTAATCAATAGAGGATTTAGTATAAATGGTTATGACATTGGTTACTTTAAAGAATGTAAGTTTAATTTTCACAAAAGTCATAAAATATCACAAGTTATAAAAGATATTAGGGATGTAACTTATAAAGATTTAAAAGATGTTAATATTGTAATACATCTTGCAGGTCTATCCAATGATCCATTAGGCGAACTTGCAAAAGAAGTAACAAATGAAATAAATTATAAAGGAACAGTTAAGATTGCTAAATTAGCAAAAAAAGCTGGCGTTCAAAGATTTATATTTACTTCTTCTCAAAGTATTTATGGAATATCAAAATTAAATAAAGAATTAGATGAGTATAAAAGTGTAAAAAATCCAATTACACAATATGCCAAAAGCAAAATGAAAGCAGAAAAATTTTTACTTAAAATAAATTCATCTAAATTTTGTGTTGTAATTTTTAGACCGTCAACAGTTTTTGGTGCAAGTAATAGATTCAGAAGCGATATAGTTTTTAATAATCTTATGGCATCAGGATTTACAAAAAATAAAATAGTAATAAATACGGATGGAAAACCCTGGAGACCAGTAATACATGTAAAAGATGTCTGCAACGCAATATATGCTGGTATGATAGCTCCATTAAATAAAGTTAATGGCCAAATTTATAATTTAGGAATTTATGGAGGAAATTATACTGTTAAACAAATTGCTTTAAATGCGAAAAAAGCAATGAAAAATTGTAATTTAAAAATTAATAACGATCATAAAGATCCAAGAAGCTATAAAGTATCGTTTAATAAAATATATAATGAGTTAAAACCTTATTATAAGCCAAAATATACCCTAAAGTATGGTGGAAAAGAAATTATAAATTTTTTTAAAAAAATAAGATTTACTAAAAATCATTTTGAAGGACAAAAAACAAATAGGTTAATGAGATTAAAATATTTAATGAAAACAAAAAAAATAAACAAAAAATTAAAATTCAAAAAAAAAATTTCTTATGCATAAATGTTTAGTTTGCAATAATAAAATATTTAATCAAATTTTAAATTTAAAAAAGCAACCATTGGCAAATTCATTAAGGATAAAAAAAAGTGATAAACAAAAAAAATATCCATTAAACCTTGTACATTGTAAAAAATGCTCAACTGTACAGCTTGACTATGTGGTAAACCCAAAAAAATTATTTGAAAACTACGTTTGGAAAACAAATTCATCAAAATTTGTAAAAATTTATGCAAAAGAGTTTTTTAATAAATTTAATAAAAAATTAAATAAAAATTCTAAAATACTAGAAATTGCATCAAACGATGGAACCTTCTTAAGAGATTTCAAAAAAAAAAATCACTTTGTAATTGGAGTTGATCCAGCAAAAAATATTGCACAAATTGCTAATAATGCAAACATTAAAACAATACCTAAATTTTTTAATTTAAACACATCAAAAAATATTAAAAAAAATTATGGGAAATTTGATTTTGTTTTTGCAAGGAATGTAATACCTCATGTAAAAGAAATAAATAGTATAATAAAAGGGGTAAATAATATAATGAATGATAAGGGAATTTGTGCAATAGAATTCCACTATTCTGGAAAAATTTTAGATGAATTACACTATGATTCTATTTATCATGAGCATTTGCATTACTTTACAATTAAAACAATATCCAAAATATTTGGAAAGTTTAATTTATTTCCATTTGATGTATTCAAAAGTCCAATTAGTGGTGGATCGCTTGTTATCTCATTTTCAAAAAAAAGAATTAAAAAATCAACTAATTTAAATAAGTTGATTAAAAAAGAAAATTTAAAAAAATATAATAGTTATAAAACATGGAAAAATTTTGGGACCAAGTCTCAAATACATAAAGAAATTTTAGTTAAAATAATTGAAAAATTTAAAAATAAAAAATACCAAATTATTGGATATGGTGCTTCAGCCAGAAGTAGTACTGTAATTAACTATGCAGATATAAATGAAAAAAGTGTAGAATATATTATTGATAACAACCCTTTAAAAAAGAATAAATTTTCTCCAGGAACAAATATAAAAATAATAAGTTTTTCCGAAATAAAAAAGTCTTTCAAAAAATTATGTATAATAATATTTGCTTGGAATTTTAAAGATGAAATAATAAATAGTTTAAAAAAATTTAGAATAAAAGCAAAATTAATAATACCTTTTCCAAATAAAGTTATAGTTTATGAAATTTAAAAGATCGAAAATTATCAAAGATTTATTTTTAATTAGCAATGGTTCATTTAAAGACAATAGAGGAACTTTTTCTAGAATTTTTTGTTCAAAAAATTTAAAAAAAATAAGTTTTAATGTTGCCCAAGGGAACCTATCATATAATAAAAAAAAACATACATTGAGAGGATTTCATTTTCAAAAAGGTAAGAATTCAGAAAAGAAAATTTTGACACCTGTCCAAGGATCTATTTTTAATGTAGTGATCGATTTAAGAAAAAATTCTAAATCATTTTTAAAATATGAAAAAATTGTTTTAAGATCTAAAAAATATCAATCATTGTATGTACCAGATGGTTGCGCAAATGCATATTTAACTCTAGAGAATAATACAATTATTCATTATTATATGGGAAATTTTTACGACAAAAAATCATATTCAGGATTTAGGTATAATGATGATTTTTTCAAAATTAAATGGCCCTTTAAACCAAAGGTAATCTCCAAAAAAGATAATGAATATCAAAATTTTGATTTAAATCAATTATGACAATATTAATTACTGGAGCCTCAGGATTTGTTGGTAGCTATTTAGCTTCAAAATTTTCAGAAAGAAAACGCAAACTGTTTTTGATAAGTAAAAAAAAAAAATTTACTATTAATAAAAATAAAATAAAACAAATTGACATAAATAATTATAAAAAATTAGAAATAATATTCAAAAATAAAATAGATCATATTATCCATTGTGCTTCTTTTAATGAACAATTAACAAATAAATATAAAAAATTAGCCTTTACCACAGCTTTAAAAGGTACAGAAAATTTATTAAAATTATCCTTAAAATATAAAGTTAAAAAATTTTTTTTTTTTTCAGTTTTACAAATTTACGGAAAAGAAATTTTTGGCAATATTAATTCAAAAAATTTTTTAAACATTCAAAATGATTATGCTAAAAGCCATTATTTTGCCGAGGAGATGCTTAAAAAATATAATCAAAGATATAATTTGAACGTTAATATTATTAGACTTTCCTATAGTTTTGCAAATCCTATAAGTTATAAAGTTTATAGACCAGATTTAATACCAATTAATTTTTGTTTAGATGCAATAAATAAAGGCAAGATAGACCTAAACTCTAATGGAAATTCAAGAAGAGATTTTATTTATTTAAAAGATGTTTTTTTGAAAATTAAAAGCTTAATTAGTAAAAAAAAAAATAAAGATATCTATTATAATTTTTCATCAGGGAAAACATTTAAAATAATCGAAATAGCAAAAATTGTTCAAAAAGAAGCAATAAAAATTTTAAAAAAAAAAATAGAATTAAAAGTAAATTATAAAAATAAAGCTAAAGAAAACAAATTTAAAGTCAAAAGTGATATATATGACTTTAAAATGAGTAAAAAAAATATCAAAAATCAATTAATAGAAGAAATAAAAAAAATTATTAAACATTATAATAAAATATGAAAATTTTAATTACAGGATCAAATGGCTATTTAGGATCAATATTAAAACAAAAATTAAAAAAACATAAAATTATTGAAAATGATATTAATATTTATAGAAGGAAAATAAATTTTATGAACTCATTCTCTAAAATATCTTCAAAAAAACTAAAAGGTATTGACTGTATCATTCATTTAGCGGGACTATCAACTAATTACGACCCACCAGATAAAATTTATAAAAAAATTGCTTTAAAAGTAAATGCTGAAGATACAATTGATTTTATAAAAAAAGCAAAAAAAAGTGGAGTAAAAAAATTTATTTTTGCATCAAGTGCAAGTGTATATGGGAATTTTAAAGGAAAACTTGCTAAAGAAAATTCAGTTACTAGTCCTAGTACAGCATATGCAATCTCAAAAAAAAATGCTGAAAAAGAAATTATAAAATTTGCTGACAAAAATTTTAATGTAATTATTTTTAGAATGGTAACTTTGTTTGGTTATTCACCTAGAATGAGATTTGATGTACTAATAAATAATCTTGCCGCAAGTTATATAAAAGAAAAAAAAATTATTTTGAGAAGTAATGGAAAATTAATTAGACCTCAAATTCATGTTAATGATGTTGTGCAGTTTTATCAACAAGCAGTAGACAGAAATGACATTAATTCACAAATAATCAATATAGGCAGACCTGATTACAATGTTAAAATATTAAATTTAGTAAAGAAAATAGTTACCAAACTAAAATGTCCCCTTAAAATTGGATTACAAGATGTTGATGAGAGGTCTTATAAAGTTTCTTTTAAAAAGCAAAATCAAGTATTTAAAAATATTGTTTATAAAGGAGATTTACATCTTTCAATTAATGAAATATTTAAAAAATTTAAAAAAAAACATGATTTTAATAATATAAATTATTTTAATCTAAAAACTTTACATAAATTAAAAGAAAAAAGACTAATAAATTATTTATTATAATGAAAATTGCATTAACAGGATCCTCAGGTTTTATAGGTAAAAATTTAGAGGAATATTTTAAAAAAAAAAAATATTGAAATCATAACCCTGGGAAGGAATAAACATCATGATATTGAATTTGATATTATGAAAAAAGGTAAGATTAAATGTCCAATAAAATTTAAAAATATTGATATACTAATTCATTCAGCATCAGTATCTGTAAACGAATTTTATAGAAAAAAAAAAATTAATTATAAAACTGTAATTAATATTGTCGAGCAAGAATTAGCATCATTAGAAAAATTAATTAATTTTTCTAAAATAAAAAAAATAAAAAAATTTATTTTTATAAGTTCTGCTTCAGTTTATGGAAAAAATCCAAAAAATATAGCATTTAAAACAAGCGATATACCAATGCCTTCAGACTTGTATGGAGCTTTAAAATTATCTATGGAAATTTTAGGAGGGAAACTATTCAAAAATTTTATTAGCTTAAGATTATTCCAAGTTTATGGTGTAAATGATTTAAAATTTAGATTAGTTCCAACTGTAATTAATTCTAAAAGTGTTAAACTTGATAATTGTAGCCAAGTGACAGATATGATTTTTTATAAGGATTTAAACAATTTAGTTTATAAATTAATGACTTCAAAAAAAATAGTCAAAGGCATTTTTAATGCTGGTAATTGTCAGCCAATACTTTTAAGAGAAATTGTACATAAAATAGTTAAATTAAAGAAAAGAAAAACTAATATAAAATTTGAAAGAAAATTATCTAAAATTTCTAATTTTTCTTATGCGAATAAAAAAGAAATTATAAAAAAACTTAATTGGAAACCTCTTTATAATATAAACTTAGGTCTTAAAGAATTAATTAATGAAAAAAATGCATAGTAAAATTATTGATAAGTTGATCTTTTTAGAAAAAAAATATTCAAAATATTATTTTAAATCAAATTTTGATTTTAGAGAACACATAACAACCAGAATATTTGATCAATTAATAAAAAAAAATCAAGTTTTTGTTAAATCAATTAATGGTCTAAGAATTTACTTTCCCAACTCTTCTAAAATTGCAAAAGAATTTTTGCTTTCGCACGAAAAGTCACCTGACCATATTTGGGAGCCTCAAACACATAAATTACTTAATATATTGTGTAAGAATAAAAAAAATATTTTTTTTGGTGGAGCTTTTTTTGGAGACCATTCCTGCTTAATCGCTAAAAAATTTTCAAAGAGTAAAATATACTGTTTTGAACCTCTTAACAAACAACGTTTTTATTTACAAAAAAATAAAAAAATTAACAACTTAAATAATTTATATGTTTCAAATAGAGCTTTATTTAATCTTAAAGATAAAAAACTATATATAAAAGAAAGAAAAAAAGATGATGGAGATATATCTTTAACTACTCAAAAAAATATAAAAACAAAATTTTTTTACACAGATACATTAGATAGTTTTGTTTATAAAAAAAAAATTAAAGAAATTGATGTTTTAATGATAGATGTAGAAGGCAATGAATTAAATGTTTTATTAGGGGCTCAAAATTTGATAAAAAATAATAATTTAAAAAATATTATTTTTGAAATTCATTCAAAATACGTTAATTGGAGAAAAGGATTGAAAAATACATCAATAATAAGACTGCTTTTAAAGTATGGATATAATATATATTCAGTTAGGGATTATCATTCTAATATAAAATTAAAAAATAAAGTGGAATTGCTTAGTTTAAAAAATACATACTTAGAAGGTCCTGATCATGGCTTTAATTTAATTGCCACTAAAGATAAAACGCTATTATCAAATAAAAATATTTTTATTAATTATAAAAATTATTCACCGAAATATTTATTTCATAAAACTTCAGATAAATTCCATTATATTTAATTTCAATGAAAAAAAATAACAGCATAGTTTTAAGAAAGTTCAAAAAAAAATGTAGACAAAAATATAAAATCGATGTCTAGAGATAAAGAACTAAAAAGAAAATCAATTAGCTGGATGCTTCATGCAGATAAATATAAATATACATATAATTATAGATGGATGGGAATACCTATTATTAAATTTCCAAATGATATAGTTGTTCTTCAAGAAATTATATGGAAAGTTAAACCAGATGTAATAATTGAAACTGGAATAGCACATGGCGGAAGTATAATTTTTTCCGCAACAATGATGGATTTAATTGGAAATAATGGATTAGTTATTGGTATAGATGTGGATATTAGAAAGCACAATCGATTAGAAATAGAAAAAAGTAAATTTTATAATAGAATTAAAATGATTGAAGGGTCTTCCACTTCAAATAAAATTGTAAATAAAATTAAAAAATATATCAAGCCTAAACATAAAGTAATGGTTTTCTTAGACTCAAATCATACTTATAGTCATGTAAAAAAGGAAATAGAAATTTATTCAAAACTAGTTACTAAAAACTCTTACCTAGTTGTTGAAGATACTTTTACAGAGTATTTCCCAAAAAATTATTTTAGTAACAGACCTTGGGATGTTGGAAATAATCCAATTATTGCAATAAAAGAATTTTTAAAAAAAAATAAAAATTATAAAATTGATAAAAATATTAACGACAAGCTGTCTATAACGGAAACTTTTGACGGCTATCTTAAAAGAATAAAATAAATATGATAATAACCAGAACCCCATATAGAGTAAGTTTCGTAGGTGGTGGTACTGATATTAAATCTTTCTATGAAGAGTACGGCGGAAAAGTTTTGAGCGCATCTATTGATAAATTTTTATATGTAATAGTAAAAAAACAAATAGGATTTGTACAAAATAAATATAGAATAAATTGGAGCCAAGTTGAGTTTTGTGACAAGATTGATGAAATAAAAAACCCAATTGCTAGAGAGGCAATTAGATATTTTAAAATTGATTATCCAATTGAAATAACAACTATAGCAGATATTCCAGCAAACACAGGCTTAGGATCTTCGAGTGCTTTTGCAGTTGGTTTGGTAAATGCGCTATATAGTCTAAAAAATATTAGAGCTAGTAAATATGAAATAGCCTCAACTGCTGCAAAATTAGAAATTGATATATTAAAGAGAAATATTGGAAAACAAGATCATTTTAGTTCTTGTTATGGTGGAATGAATATTTTTGAATTTAATAAAAATGGAAAAGTTGAAGTAAATCCATTGCCAATTAGTGTTAAAAATAGAATTAAGTTGCAAAATAATTTAGTTTTTTTCTATACAAACTTACAGAGAGACGCATCAAAAGTTTTAAGAAAACAAATTAAATTAAATAAAAATAAAATCATTTATTTAGAAAAGATCAAAGATTTGGTTAAAGAATTTGAAAAAATACTTATCTCAGGAAAAAATTTTGAAAAACTGGGAAATTTATTACATTTAAATTGGGAGTATAAAAAAAAAGTTAACGAAGACGTAAGTTCTAAAAAAATAAATAAATTATATGTAGAATCTAAAAAATTAGGAGCATCAGGAGGAAAAATTTTAGGAGCGGGTGGTGGTGGTTTTTTTATGCTTTTTGCAAAAGAAAAAGCAAAAAAAAATTAATTAAAAAATTTAAAAAGGAAAATCATCTAAGTATAAAAATTGATACTGTGGGAACTAGACTTACTTACTACGATCAAAGTTTGTAATTTAATAATTTATGAGAATTTTAATTACAGGTGGTTTGGGATATATAGGTTTTTTTACAATTAGAGAATTAATAAAAAATAAAAAAAATAAAATTACTGTAATTGATAATTTTAATAATAATCAAAATATAAAACATTTTAGGGATTTAAATATCAAAATAGTTAAATCTGATTTCAGTAATAAAAAAGTTTTAAAGACTTTATTCAATAAAAATAAATTTGATATACTAATTCATTTAGCATCATATAAAAAAGTACATGAATCGGTAAAAAAACCAATAAAATACTATTACAATAATGTGGTTAAAACAAAAAAACTTTTTAAATTTTGTGTATCAAGAAGCTTAAAAAACTTTATATTTGCTTCTTCTGCTTCTGTATATGGTAAAAATAAAAAACTTATAGTAGAAGAAAGTTTACCATTATCTTCGTTGAGTCCTTACGCAAAAAATAAAATTGAAATTGAAATATTTTTAAAAAAACTTTCTAAAAAAAATAATATTAAATATTTTGTATTGAGGTATTTTAATGTAGCTGGAAGCATATCTAAAAATAAAAATAAATTTAAATTAACAAAAATTAATAATTTTATACATAAAGCAAAAAGATTAGTTCAGTTAAATAAATTTATACCAATATATGGTAAGAACTATTCTACAAAAGATGGAACAGTTATTAGAGATTTTATTCATATAGAAGATGTAGCAAAAATAAATTCAACCATTGTTAAAAAAATAAAACAATTAAATAGTCAGACTTTGAATATTGGAAGCGGTAAAGGAATAACCCTTTTAGATGTTATTAAAATTTTTAAATCTTTATATAAAAATAATATTAAAGTAAAATTTAGTAACAGAAAAAAAGGTGATATAGAAGCAATTATTGCAAACAACAAAAAGATGAAAAAAAGTTTAAGTTTTACCAAAATTCAATCAATATCAAAAATTATAGAGTCCATATAAATGAAAAAAGTAGAAAATTATATTTATTTTATATTTGGGCTTTTGCCAATTTTTCTAGTTTCAGGTCCTTTTTTAACTGATTTTTCCGTTTGTGTTTTGGTAATTTTTTTTGTTTGGTACTTAATTAAAGAAAGTAATTATAAATTTTTAAATAACAATTTATTTTGGTTTTTTTTATTGTTTTATGTATATTTAATAATAAGTGCCTCAATTAACTATCAAAATCTAGTAAAATACAATTTCTTCTTTTATTTAAGATTTATACTTTTTTCATTTTCAATTTGTTTTTTCTTTATTAGAGACGAAAAATATATAAGGATTTTAGTTTATTCTTTAATTGCATTATTTTTTATAATTTTTTTAGATGTAGCTTCTAATAAGTTTTATCAAGAGGGCATATTAGGAGTTCCTACTTATTCAAAATATAGAATTAGTAGTTTTTTTTATGATGAATTAATATTAGGAAGTTTTTTGTTTAGAGCTCTAATAATTTTGAATCCTTTATATTTATATCTTTATAAAGGGAAAAAATACTTATTTTTTTTAATGTTAATTAATTTTTTAACAATATTATGTGTATTACAATCAGGAGAAAGAGCCGCATTATTCTTAATGATTATCTATTTTATTTTAAATATATTTATATTGAATTTTGATATAAAAAAAAAAATAACTATTTTTTTTTCTGCATTAATTATTTTATTATCATCAATATATTTTTCTCCCCAAATAAAAAATAGGTTTTTAGAGCAAACTTTTTTAAAAGTTAATTTTTTAGAAAATCATATTTTATTATTTAAAAGTGCGGTTAATATTGGATTAGATTCACCAATAATTGGAAGTGGATATAGAAGTTTTCAAATTAAATGTTCAGAAGAAAAATATTATATTAATGATTCACCGCAGTGCTCTACCCATCCACATAATACATATATACAATTATTCGCAGAACTTGGAATAATTGGAGTAGTGTTTATTTTTTTGTTTTTTTCTTACTTTTGTTGGCAATATTTAAAATTTTTTTATTTACAAATAAAAAAAAAATTAATTAAACAAAATTATTTATTGTTAACTATAACGGGTATAATAATTAATTTTTTTCCATTTACTACAACAGGTAATTTTTTTAACAACTGGCTGTCTTTTTTTTATTTTTTTCCTATTGGATTATTAATTTTTTTTAATCAGAATATAAAAATTAAAAATGAATGATATTTATTTAACAATCTTTTTTTTAATTCTTAATATAATTTTGTGGAAGAATTTAAATTATATAACTAAAATCTTTGATGTTTATGATATTCCTAACAAAAAACTTAAATTGCACGATAATAAAGTATCATTAATATCCGGATTTTATATCTTTTTAAGTGTATTGTTATTTTTCTTTTTATCAAAACTAGAATTTTTTAGTTTAAAAAATATAATTTTAGATGATTATAAAATAATAATATTTATTACTACAATATTTATAATTGGATATATGGATGACAAAAAAGGTATTAATCCCTTATTAAGGCTCTTTTTATTTACAATTGTATTTACTGTTTTTTTAATTTCTAGTGAAGAGCATATTATAAAAGAAGTTAATTTTATAAATTATAAAATACAATTTAATACAAATTTTAACATATTTTTTACAATTTTTTGTTTTTTGGTTTACTTAAACGCGCTTAACTTTTTTGATGGAATAAATTTACAAGCAGGGTTACATTGTATTTTAATTTTATTTATTTTATTCGTTAAATCTAATTTTAATTTAGAGATTTATATAATAGTCATCTTTTATCTATTTTTTTTATATTATAATTGGAATAATTTAGCTTTTTTAGGTAATTCTGGAACTTATATATCTGCCATAATTATTTCACTTTTTTTTATTAATTTTTCACAACAAAAAATTATTACCGCAACTGAGATTTTTGTACTTATGTCATTACCTGGTATTGACATGATAAGACTTGTTATAGTGAGAATTTATAAAAATAAAAACCCATTCAAAGGAGATTTAAATCACTTGCATCATTTAGCAAAAAAAAAAATAGGTTTATTTAAAACAAATATGATTATTATTTTCTCACAAGTTATAAACTATTTAATATATATTATTTTTTTTAATGATTATTTATCTTTCTTCACCTCAGTATTAATTTATATAGTTCTATACACTTTTTTCATAAATGATAAAAATTTGATAAAAAAAATTATAAAAATCTGTGAAAAAAAAGTTGAAAGCAAATAATCTTATTCAAAAAAATGAAAAATAAAATAGTTGTGTTATTTTTTATAATTACACTAATTTCAATTAATATAAAAAATTATATTTCTATGACCTTACAAGCTTCTGGTAAAATAAATTATATAAATACAAATCTTAATGAATATAATTTTATTGCACATGCTGGTGGTGGAATAGATGGTTTGGCATATACTAATACGGTTGATGCTATTTATAATTCAATAGAAAACAATTATAAATTAATTGAATTAGATCTATTAGTAACCGATGATGACATGATAGTAGCCTCACATGACTGGAAGTCATTTAAAAATTATTGTAAAAAATATATAGAAAAAAAAGAATCATATTCTTATAAAGATGTTCGAAAATGTAATAATAATTTAGAAAAAAATAATGAATATCAGCTAGCCGATGAATATTTTATTAGACAGATACTCAACACTTATGGTGAAATGCCAAACGAAGTTACTTTTGTCACAGATCAAATACAAGATTTTAAACTTTTAAAAAAAAAGTTTAAAGGATATGAAAGTAGAATTATAGTTGAAGCACATAGTATTTTAAACTATTTGATTGCCAAAAAATATTTCCCTCTTGTGGCATTAACCTATAATGATGGTAGGAGATATAAATATTTTGTAAAGTTTTTTAATATTGATCTAATAGTAATTAGATCTAGCCTAATTGAAAAATATAAAAATGAACTAGAAGAAATGTTAAAAAATAAAAAAATTGTTTTTTCTAATACAACAAATAATAAAAAATTTATTAATAAGTATTTAGGTAAAAATGTTACTGCTTTTTATACAGATTTTTGGGATATAAAAAATAATAAATGTACAGAAAAAATTAAAGATTTTTCTAACAATTCTCCTTGTCATACTTATTGATTTTTAATTCGTGCAAATAAAAGATTATAAGTATTATTTAATCTATTTGCTTTTGGAAAATTAGACATATTATAAAATTGAAATTTACCTTTTATGAGAGGTAAGAAAGCTGATTTGTAAATAAGTTCGTAATTATTTTTTTTTAAAAAAATAATTATCTTATTTATTTCATGAAATTTAACTGGAATTTTATATTTAAAAAATTTTTGGTAAGTAACAAAAGATTTATTTTTTGAAGCATGAAAATCTTCTAGAATTATGAAATCTGGATTTAGATATAAATATTTTTTTATTTCAGAATTTATTTTTTCAAAATATTGAGCAACAGAACTAAACAATAAAAAACTAATCTTCTTATTTTTTAACTCATTTAAATTATTAATAAATCTTACTTTTTTTAATTTCTTATATTTTTTTATTCCAAGATTAGTTATTTTTTTATTGTCCAGTATTACAATTTTATGATTATTATTTTTTTGAAAGAATTTTTTGTAATAATATTCACCTGCTCCTCCGCCAATATCCAATATTAAAATTTTTTTCTTTTGGTAATAAAAATTTAGAATGTTTAATACTGAAAAGAAATAATTATGATTCAATTTTTTTTTAAATTTTTTTTTTATGTGATTTCTATAATCTTCAGTATCCCAAATATTGTACTTTTTGATTGATTTTAAATCTTTAAATTTTTTTTTTATACTATAAAAAATTTGCATTAATTTTTTTATATAACTTTTAAGTTTGATATTAACTTGTATTTCTTTTTTCGATCGTTAAAAAAAATACCATGATTGTTGATATGTGTGCTTCTTATTAAATCAAATAACTTAGAAATTTTAATAGTTTTATTAAAATCTAAATTGATAGCTTTTAGTATATCTTTTTTATAATATATTTTTGTTTTAGGGTTTATTAATTTAATAATTTTTTCTTCATATATTTTTTTTAAATTTCTTTTAAGAAGAATTTTCATTTTTTCTCTAGTTAAATAAAAAACCTTATCAGCTAATATAATTCCTTTAATATTAATTTTATATACATCAATGATTTTTCCAGAATCTATCTTATTGTTCATAAAATGCATTGAGCAGCCAATATTTTTTTTTGTATAAATACTCCAAAACGAAGAATGAGAGCCTTTGACATCAGGTAAAAAACCTGGGTGAAAATTAATTAGACCAAAATCAAATTTTTTAAGGAATAATTCTTTTAATTTGAATTGATAACTAAAAACGAATCCTGTGTTTATTTTATATTTTTGGATTAATAGTGTAATTTTTTTATTTTTATGAGGGTAATTTTCAAAAAAAATATTATTTTTATTTTTTATAAAATTAATTTTTTTTAGAAATTTTTTATTTTGAGTTTTTTTTTTTACTATAATTACTTTAATTTTAAAATATTTTGATTTTTCAATTATTCTTGCCAAATCAATGGAATGTTCTTCGCTATCATCACAAAAAACTAATACATTTTTTTTTATAATCATTTATTTTAATATTAAATAATTTATTTTATTAATACTTCATTATTTATATAGTACTAAATTTACTTTCAAATTATTCTTTACAAATAGCAATCTTTATGTATAAAACTCGTGCCTGGTGATTATTGCGAAAGTGTAATACCCGATCCCATTCCGAACTCGGAAGTCAAGCCTTTCAGCGCCGATGGTACTTTGTCTTAAGACATGGAAG
>MDSV01113315.1_pt1 | contig 41919 bp, 41 predicted proteins | sample 810851 | NCBI WGS metagenome assembly MDSV01 (sample SAMN05326640, study PRJNA326480) | marine metagenome | isolation source: seawater | place: Atlantic Ocean: North East | collected 2012
AAATGGGTATTTCCCATTCTTACTTCAACAGATCCATGTGCTTGTTTAGCTAATTTTCCTGTGCTAATAGTGATCTCTCTTCCATCATTTAGTTTAATAATTTGTTTTTCTTCTTTAATCATGTTTTCTTTGTTTATAAATTAAAAAAGGCAATTGAATATATTGCCTTTTTGTTTGGTTTATCTTCTAAGTTTAAGGGTCTTAATTAGTTCCCTGTATTTGATAATATCTTTATTTTTTAAATAATCAAGTAGCTTTCTTCTTTTACCAACCATTATTTGTAACGATCTTTGCGTATTAAAATCTTTTCTATTAGATTTTAAATGTTCGGTTAGTAATTTTATTTTACTTGTGAAAAGTGCAACTTGACTAAAAACTGACCCAGAGTCCTTAGAGCTACTGCCGAAATTTTCAAATATTTTTTCTTTATCTTTCGTTGTTATACTCATTATAATAAATCTTTATCGGGCTGCAAATTTAATAAAACAAATGAATTTTAGTACTTTCTTCTAGAAAATTATTTTTTTAATATTTTAAATATTTGTGCTAACTTATCTTTCAATTCTTTTCTATCAACTATAAAATCAATAAATCCATGTTCAAGTAAAAATTCTGCTGTTTGAAATCCATTTGGTAAATCTTTACCAATAGTTTCTTTTACAACTTTAGGGCCAGCAAAACCAATTAACGCTCCTGGTTCTGCAATGTTCATATCTCCTAACATAGAAAATGATGCTGTTGCACCTCCAAATGTGGGATCAGTACATAATGAAATATATGGAATTTTTTTACTGTCTAATTGTGCAAGTTTTGCCGATGTTTTGGCTAGTTGCATTAATGAAATACCTGCTTCCATCATTCTTGCACCACCAGATTTTGAAATTATTATTAAAGGATATCCATTATTTTTTGAATAATCTATTGCTCTAGCAATTTTTTCACCGACAACAGAACCCATGGATCCTCCGATAAATTTAAAATCCATTGATGCTATAACTACCATTTCGCCTTTTAACATTCCATATGCAGTTCTTACTGCATCTTTAAGTTTTGTTTTAGATTGTATTTTTTTTACTCTTTCGTTATAGGAGATTTTATCTTTAAATTGTAAAGGATCTTTTGACTCCATATTTGCATCAAGCTCTGTATATTTATTTTTATCAAATAGAATTTCAAAATATTCATTTGAACCAATTCTACTGTGATAGTTGCACTTTACACAACAATATAAATTTGTTTTATGATCTTTTGTTGTAACAATTTCTTTACATTTCGGACATTTATACCATAATCCGTCAGGAGTTTCTTTTTTGTTATCAGTAGAAGTAGTAATTCCTTCTTTAATTCTTTTGAACCAACTCATATTTAACTATTTCTATTTATATTATTTAGGTCTTCAAAAGATTTGATTAATCTATTTTTAAATGTAATTTCTCCTGATCTTATCCAGTTTCTTGGGTCGTAATATTTTTTATTTGGTTTGTCATCTCCTTCAGGGTTACCAATTTGAGATTTTAAATATTCTTTTTTATCTTTAAAATAATCTCTAACACCTGTTGTAAAACCCCACTGCAAGTCTGTATCAATATTCATTTTAATTGCTCCATATGAAATTGCTTCTTTTATCTCAGATCTGGATGAACCTGATCCTCCATGAAATACAAAATCTATTGGCTTTGCATCAGTGTTAAATTTCTTTTGCACAAATTTTTGAGAATTATCCAAAATTATAGGTGTTAACTTTACGTTTCCTGGCTTATATACACCATGAACATTTCCAAATGCAGCAGCAACAGTAAATTGATTGCTAATGGATATAAGTTCTTCGTATGCGTAGGCAACCTCTTCTGGTTGAGTATATAATTTTGAACTATCAATACCGGTGTTATCTACTCCATCTTCTTCACCTCCCGTTATTCCAAGTTCGATTTCTAATGTCATGCCAATTTTACTCATTCTTTTTAAATACTCTTTACAAGTTTCTATATTTTCTTCAATAGGTTCGTCTGACAAGTCTATCATGTGAGAGCTGTATAAAGGAGTTCCGTATTTATTAAAATATTCTTCTCCAGCATCTAATAATCCATCAATCCATGGTAATATTTTTCTAGCGCAATGATCAGTATGTAAGATTACACTTGCACCATATACTTTAGCCATTTGATGGACATGATAAGCTCCAGAAATTCCTCCGTTAACTGATGCTACAAAATTATCATCTTTTAATCCTTTACCGGCATAAAATTGACAACCTCCTGCTGAAAATTGAATTATTACTGGAGAGTTTAACTCTGCGGCTGTTTCTAAAACAGTATTAACTGTACTTGTGCTGGTCACATTAACTGCTGGTAAAGCATATTGGTTTAGTTTTGCATCGTGAAATACTCTTTGAACTTCTTTTCCTGTGATAACTCCTTTGCTAAATTTAGACATGTTGATTTTTTTGACAAAATTATAAGAATGTTATTAATTTAAACATCTTTTTGTAATATTTTCATATTATTGATAAATAAAATTTAATTATGCTTAGTAGTTCAGACATAAAACGAATAAATAAATTACATCGCAAAGTAAATAGAAAAAAAATAGGTCAATTTATTGTTGAAGGAGATAAATGTGTTACTGAGCTTTTATTATCCTCATATAATGTTACTGAATTGTATGCTGTAAAAGAGTGGATAAATACGGTAGATAACACCAAAGTAAAATATGTTTCTAGTTCAAACTTACAAAGAATAAGTAGTTTAAAAAAGGCTAATAAAGTTATTGCTATTGCAAGAACAAGTGATAACTCATATGATTTCAAACATGATATTACTTTGGTTTTAGATGAAATTAGTGATCCCGGTAATCTAGGTACAATAATTAGATTGGCTGACTGGTTTTCTATAAAAAACATTGTTTGTTCAGAAAATTCAGTTGATATGTTTAACAATAAAGTTATACAAGCTAGTATGGGATCTGTTTTTAGAGTTAATATAATGTATAAAAATTTGAATTCATATTTATCAAGTATAAACACCAAGATATATGGAACCTTTAAAAAAGGTAAAAGTATAAGAAGTAATAATTTTGATAAAAATTGTCATATAGTTTTAGGTAACGAATCAAGGGGAATATCAGAAGATTTGAAAACTTATATTGATGAAGATATATCAATTAAAAAATTTGGAAATGAAATTGATTCATTAAATGTTGCTGTTTCTGCAGCAATAATTTTACATGAATTTACAAGCTAAGGCTTTGCCTTAAAATTTTTTTCCCATCTTAGTCCTTGCCATTCACATGAATTGCATTTATATCTTTTGAAATTAAAGATTTTGAAAGTAAAATGGTTTAAGATTTTGTCAGTTATTTTCCTTTCTATTCTGTGTAATGGAGTATTTTTCTCACATGGACAGGCATTTAAACAATCTTTGGTTACTTTTTTTTCACCAAAGCATAAATATCTAAATATTATTAAAATAAAAATATAGAAAACTAGAAGTAAAAAAAATTTGAAAAAAGGATCTGAAGGCATCTAAATTAATTTATAAAATTTAACATATATTTAAAAATTCAAAAAAAATTCTTGTAATGAATTTATATAAAGCTAACATCAATCTCACAAATCTATAACACTCCAAATATAATAAAAAAAAATAAATATCTAAATATCAGTAAGATATGAAGATTATTCGAAAGTAAAAGAAAGCATCCAACCATTAGTTCTTAATTGGTTAAATGATTTTGTGTAAATAGTATTTTCTTTATTAAGTACATTAAAAATACCATGTGATAATTTGATTTGCGGAGAAAATTTAAAATACTCTAAGTAAAAATCTAGACCAAAACCAATTTCTGCCATAACATCATGTTTTTTTAGTTTTACAAGTTCTTCTCCTTCATCATCAATTTTGTCTTGTGAGGCAATGTCTAAACTATATTTTATTCCTGTAATAATGAATGTTCGTATATTATTATACCTTTCAGATTTATATTTTAAGTGAAAAGGAAAATCCAAAAGTGTAGATTCAATTCTTTTGGATTCGGTAATTACATTTTCATTATTATTGTTAAGCTTAAAATTGTAGTCAAGTATTCTTTCACCAAAAACAAGAGTCGGAATAAATCTTAGATCTGTAAACTTTCCAAGTCTTAAATTGGAAACAATACCTAAATTAAATCCGTTTTGATTATTACTATATGCATTGACTAAACTATCAGAACCGACATAATTCAGATTTTTGTTCATTATAAAATCTAATGAATTTATTCCAATTGTAAATCCAAAATGTAATTTTTGCAAATCATATCTTGGAAGATTCTGCGGTTTTTTAAATTTTTGAGCAAAAGAAACTTCAGCAAAACAAATTATTAAAAATAGTGTAATGTTTCTAAAGACTTTTTCCATTTGTCAGCATTAAACGTTTGTTGTTATTATTTTATTGCTATGTAAAGTGAAACAACACCAAGTGATAAAGAAATGTGTCTCTGTTTTGTGAAGCCAATTTTTTTTAATTTTTCTAAAAATTGTTTTTTTGATGGAAATGATTTTACAGAGTTAGGAAGGTATGAGTATGCACTCGTGTCTTTAGAAAACCATCCTCCAATTTTAGGTAGTAAAAATTGAAAGTAAAGATTATATATTTGTTTCAATGGAAATAATGTTGGTATTGAAGGTTCAAGTATAGCTACCTGTCCGTTTTTTTTTAGAATTCTATGCATTTCTTTTAATCCTAAATCTAAATTTTCAAAATTTCTAACACCAAAACCAATAGTTATAGCATCAAAGGAATTTTCTTTAAAACTAGTTTCTTCAGCATCACCAAGTTTAAGTATTATTCGATTTTCTAGATTTAATTTTTTAATTTTTTGTTCACCAATTTCTAACATTTTATCAGAAATATCAATTCCTGTAATTGTTGCATTAGTATTTTTTGCAGCGGCTATTGCAAAATCAGCGGTTCCTGTTGCTACATCTAAAATTATTTTTGGATTGTTTAATTGTTTAACAGCTTTTTTTCTCCACCAAACATCAATTCCTAGTGATAAAATACGATTTAAAGTGTCATAACTTTTTGCAATGTTATTAAACATTTTTTTAATTTCCTTCTTTTTGTTTTCAGATGTATTGTAGGGTTTTATCATTTTACAAATGTTTATTCACTTCTTTTATTAATTCTTTTTTGTTGATTGTCACAACGCCAACTTTTTCACACACTAAACCGCCTGAAATATTGCATATCTTTGATAAATCATCGTAATTCATCTTGATGGAGTAACACAAAGATGCTACAGCTAAAACTGTATCGCCAGCACCAGAAATATCTATTATATTTCTTTGAATTGCTTTTGTATGTACAAATTTATTATTGTAGTGTATACATATTCCGTTTTCAGACAAGGTTATTAGAACAATATCACATTTAATATCTTCTTTAAGTTTTTTTGCTGCATGTGTAATGTCATTTAAATCATCAATTTTAAAATTTAGTCCTTCAACTGTTTCTTTCAAATTAGGCTTAAAAAGAGTACAATTCTTGTATTTTTTAAAATTTTTCTTTTTGGGATCTACAATAGTTGGAATATTTTTTTGATTTGCCTTTTTGATAATATTTATAATTATATTTTTAGTTAAAACACCTTTATTATAATCTTGTAATATTACAACATCAACCTGATCTAGTTTTGAATATATTAGGTTTAGTAAATTTTGTTCATTTTTGATGTCAAATAAATCTTCATCATCAATTCGAACTATTTGTTCACTATTATTTATGATTCGAGTTTTTGTGGTTGTTTTTCTTGTTCTATCAATAATGATTCCTTTTGTACATAAATTTTCTTGACGCAATAATTCTAACAATTTATTACCTGAATAATCTTCACCAATAACAGAACATAATATTGGTTTAGCACCTAATGCTTTAATATTTAAAGCTACATTTCCTGCACCTCCTAATCTATCTTCTTTTTTTTCTAAATTTACAATTGGAACTGGAGCTTCAGGAGATTGTCTTTCTACATGCCCCCATCTATAAGAATCAATCATTATATCACCAACAATAAGTATTTTTTTTGATTCAAAATCATTAAACATTTTATCAAAATTCATCACGAAAGTTGTTCTAACTGATTTTTAATTCTATTAAATCCTTCAATTAATATGTTTTCTGATGTTGCATACGATATTCTTATACAATTATCATTGCCAAATGCACTACCCGAAACACAGGCTACGAAAGCATTGTTCAGAAGATACATGCACAAGTCATCAGCATTTTTAATTATATTATTGTTGTTCTTTTTTCCAAAATAAAACGAAACATCAGGAAAAACATAAAATGCTCCCTTTGGTAGATTACACTTAATATTAGGAATTTCCTTAATTAATTTAACTACTAGGTCCCTTCTTTTTAAAAAAGTATCACGCATTTTTTTTGTTGTTGTTCTTGGATCTGAGAGCATTGCCTCTTGTGTAGCTTTTTGAGCTATTGCACATGTTGCAGATGTTACCTGGCCCTGTATTTTGTTGCATGCATTTGCAATCCATTGTGGTGCTCCAATAAAACCTACTCTCCATCCAGTCATTGCGAATCCTTTAGAAACACCATTAACCGTAATAGTTTTTTCTTTCATTGATGCAATTGATCCAATGCTAAAATGTTTTTCATCAAAATTTATATGTTCATAAATTTCATCAGCAACTACGTAGATATTTGGATATTTTTCAAGCATTTTGGCAATACTTTCTAATTCTCTTCTAGAGTAAACAGTTCCGCTAGGATTACAAGGGGAGCTAAAAATTAACATTTTTGTTTTAGGTGTAATTGCTTTCTCAATTTGAGATACAGTAACTTTAAAATCCTTTTCAATTGATGATAAAATTTTTACGGGTTTAGCTTCAGCTAATTTAATCATATCTGAGTAGCTTACCCAGTAGGGACATGGAAGTAATACTTCGTCTTCGGGGTTTAATAAGCTTAAACAAACATTTGCTAAAGACTGTTTCGCTCCTGTTGAAACAACGATTTGATCTCTTGAATAACTTAAATCGTTATCTCTTTGAAATTTTTTCACAATAGAATCTCTTAGCTCGGGAAGACCTGGAACAGGTGTGTAGTGGGAAAAATTGTCATCGACTGCTTTTTTTGCTGCATTTTTTATAAAATCTGGTGTGTCAAAATCTGGTTCTCCTAAACTTAGTGTTATAACATCTTTTCCTTGCTCTTTTAATTCTCTACTTAATCTTGCCATTGCTAATGTCGCAGACTCAGACATTTTATTAATTCTATCAGATAACTTGCTCATGTTTGTTTATATTATATTTTTCGCAAATATAGAAATAAAGTATTGATAGATATAGTCTTTTAAGTACATTGATATTAGTATTTTTTTTTATTTTTACATTTCATGAAAATAGTTTTATTTTTTTTATTTTTTTTATCATTTAGTTTGTCTGCGCAATTTACTGACGATTTTTCGGATGGTGATTTTTCATCTAATCCAACATGGTTTGGGGATGTTAATAATTTTGAAGTAGATTCTATCTATAGATTACACTTAAATGATAGTATTGCAAATACCTCAACTCTATTAACTAATTGTAATATTCTATCAAATGGGGAATGGATTTTTGATGTTGAGTTTAAATTTTCTCCATCCACAAACAACTTTGGTAAAGTTTATCTTGCTTCTTCAACAACCGATTTCAACAATACAGATGCGGTATATGTCAAAGTAGGTGGGCAAAGTGGTGATGTCGATGAAGTAAGTTTGTATGTTCAAAATGGAACTAATCACAATAAAATAATTGATGGAGTAGATGGTTTAGTAACTGATAACCCAAATGTTAAAATCAAAGTAACAAGGGATGATCTTGGTAACTGGGAACTTTTTTTAGATACTAATGGCTTATTTTTTAGTCAGGGTAATGCTCTTGATTTAAGCGTTACAAGTTCAAATTATTTTGGTGTATACTGTAAATATACAGTTACTAGAAGTGATAAAATTTGGTTTGACAATTTTAGTGTATTAAGCACATCAACTACAACTAATGATTTTTTTACTCATAAAAAGCTTATTGAAATAATAGATCTAACATCTGTTTCAAGTACTAGTTATTTTAAGCCTTCAATTTATATATATGATGATGGATCTGTGGAAAAGAAAATTATTTTAAAATGAAAAAATTAATTTATATTTTTTTGTTTCTCCCTTTCATTTCTAGTTCACAAATTAATATTGGGCCTAATCAAAGTATTTGTTTGTCAGATTCAGTTCAACTAATTGCAATTACATCCGGACCAGCTTCAGCTTGTACAGGTGCAATTGATAGTCTAGCCTCATTAGCTAATGGAAGTTCAAATGGATCTTCCGGAACAATGTTTAATGTAATCAATAATTCTGCTGGAGATGTTACAATAAATGGTTTTTCTCAAGGGACTTATTCATATTCAGGTGCAATTAATATGGATATATGGTATTATCCTGGGGATTATCTTCCTGTAATGACATCAAATACAGGATGGACTCAAGTAGCTACAGCAGTTCCAATTAATTTACCTGCTGGAGCAACAACAACAAACCCTCTTTATTCCGCTAAAATATCAATCTCCCCAGTAGTAATACCTGCCGGGGCAACTTATGGTTTTTATGTAGGAGGAAATACTACTGTTTCATATTCAACAGCAACAGCAGGATCTATACCTGGAGTTACCCCTTGTGGTAGTAACAATTTGTTAACAATTACTACTGGTCACGGAGGGAATTTTCCAAGTCCGGTTAACAATCCACGAGATCCATTAATCAAAATACATTACGGTTCAGGTGCAAGTTGGTATGATTTATCAAACGGACAAAATATTGGTTCAGGTGATTCAATTTATGTGTCTCCCAATCAATCTACCGATATTTTAGCAGTTCTAGAGTGTAATGGTAATATTTATTCTGACACTGTAACAATTAATGTTGTTAATACAGCAATAAATAGTAGTGGTGTTTCGCTGTGTAGTGGACCATTGGTATTGAGTGTTGCAAACAGTTTTACTTCATATTTGTGGAATGGAGGGTTAACAACTTCATCAATTACCGTGTCCAATCCAGGAACTTATTTTGTTACTGTTACCAATACTAATGGACAAACTTGTCAATCTCCGCCTGTTCAAATATATCAAAATACTATTCCTGTAACTTTGTCAACTTCCGATTCGGTTTTTATTTGTCAAGGAGATACAGTTTTAATAGAAGGTCCAGCTGGTTTTAATCAATATCTGTGGAGTAATGGAGCAATAACGCCTTCAATCTCAACAACACAAACAGGTAATTATAGTTTAACTGTAACTGATGGTAATGGTTGTACTGGAAGCTCGGGTGTTACAACTATTGATATCTCTCCACAGGATATTATAACAACAACAACTGGTTTTTCTCTTTGTAATGGTTCTGTAACACTAAGTGCTCCTCCAGGATTTGCATCTTATCAATGGTTTAATAATGGTATAATGCAGTGGTTAGGAACTCAACAAAATTTTGTAGCTACAAATGCAGGAAGTTATCATTGTGAAGTAGTTTATCCTACTGGTTGCACTGCTAGTTCAATAAATTCACCTCTATCAATCGTTCCCGGAACAGGTGCTTTTAATGTAAATATTACAACATTTGGTGATTCTCTACTGTGTAACCCTTCTGGTCAGGTTGTTCTTGATGCAGGAAATTACTCTTCATTTTTATGGAGTACAGGAGAAACAACACAACAAATTTTAGTTGATACACTTGGAAGTTTTACAGTAGACGTTATTGATTCATCTGGATGCAATGGTTCGTCTGCTCAAGCTTTTACCGTCTATAATGCTGTTAATACATCAGCTATTAATGGTTCTCAATATCCGGTACAATTTCAACAAAACACTTACTCGGTTAGCCCTACAGTTGGTTCAACTTATAATTGGATTATTAGTAATTCTGCTAATATAGTATCAGGTAACAATACAAATGCAATTACAATTGAATTTGGTTTTGGTGCATTTGGTGATAAAAATATTAAAGTTGTTGAAACAAATTTTGATGGATGTATAGGTGATACAATATCATATCCAATATTTGTTTTTGTATCCTCTACAATCGAATCTACAAAAAACACTAAATTATATAAAATTGTGGATGTTAATGGTATAGGTTCTAATTATATAAAAAATAAACCATTATTATTCATATACGAAAATGGAGTAGTCGAAAAAAGAATTATCATCGAATAATTTTTTCTCAATAAGACTATACAATATTTTTTTTATCTTAACTTTACAAAAAAAAAATCTTATGAAAAAATTTCTCCTATTTACAATTTCACTAATATTTTCATTTAATACTAATGCAACCCATCTTATGGGTGGAGAAATTACTTGGGAATGTATCAAGTCTGGTGCTAATACGGGATATTATATTTTTAATGTAAAAATATACCGAGACTGTCAAGGTGTACCATTAGCAGATGTTAACAATAAATCTCTTACTGTACATAATCATCCTTTAATTAATTCTATTTCTTTAAATTATTTAGGTTCAAATGATATGTCACCAACTTGTAATATTAATGGTCCTAATACACCTTTTTCTTGCGGAGGAAGCAATATTGGAAATGCAGGAAATGGAAATGGAGCAGTTGAAGAACATATTTTTCAGTCAAATCCTGTTATCCTAGCTGGATCACCAGATAGCTTAGGTTGGCATTTTACATATACAGATATTGCTAGAAATTTAGCAATTATAAACTTAGCAAATAATACTGGTCAATATGGTTTTACTTTAAGAGCAGTCATGTACCCATTTATTGACTCAACAGGTACAGTATATCCAAATAATGATATTTGCTTTGATTCTTCGCCTAAGTTTTACGAAAAACCAAGAACAATTTTAGAAACAGATAATGGATACGATCCGTTATCTTTTTCTAACGGTTTTACATATAGTCACAATGCTTTTGACGAAGAACAAGATTCAATTGTGTATACATTTGGCCAACCTCTTGATGGATACAATGCGCCAGCTTATGATTACACAAATCCAGATCTAATTAATGCAATACCATTTTCGAGTGGTTTTTCTGTAAATGCTCCAATAAACGGTATTGTTATGAACCCTTCTACTGGTCGTACTTTTTATCCAGCTAATTTGCAAGGAAACTATGTGACTTGCACCAATGTTTCAGCATTCAAGTGTGGTCAAAAAGTATCAGAAATTTATAGGGAAATACAAGTTGTTTTAGTTCCTCCAACATGTAATTTAGGTGATACAACTAATGGAAACATAGGAGCAGATACTTTATGTAATGTTAGACCTTTAGTACAACCTCCTTTTTTCTATCCAGGTACACCAGCTCCATTTCAGTGGGATACAGCAGTGCATTGTGGAGATACGGTATCCTTTGAATTTGTTGCAAATGATTATGATTATTATCCAGACGGAACAAGACAAGATTTAAAGTTTGAAGTTTCAGGCGGACAATTTTACAACTATACAAACAATACACCATGTCAAAATCCACCATGTGCTACGTTTGAAGAAATATCAACTGGAGCTACACCACCATTCATTACTAGTGGTGGTACTGGAACTGGTTATTTTGAATGGATTACATCTTGCAATCATGTATTGAATTCATGTGGAAATACTTTGAAGCCAAGTATATATACTTTTGTGATTAAAGTTCAGGATGATTTCTGTCCAGCTCCTGCTATTGAAAATACTTCACAGGTTATTTCTATAACCGTTTACCCACCATGTGGAAATATAAAAGCAAATGAAATTGTTACTGATGCTTCCCAATGCGGTTCATCAGATGGATCAATTATTGTTAACCCAAGTGGAGGTTTCGGACCATATACGTCATATTTTTTTGATATGAACGGTCTTCCAGTCAATCCATTAAATTTACCATCAGGGGATTATCAAGTTAGAATTACAGATGTTAGTTTATGTGAATTTGTGGATACAATTTCTGTTTCTGGGCCAAGTTTATTTACAACCTTACTAACTTCAGTGAATCCGACATGTTTTTCTAGTAGTAATGGTACTATTTCCGCTACAACAAGTGGAGGTGTTTTACCATTTAATTATTTATGGAATAATGGTGATACTTCTCAAACATTATCAGGTTTAAATGCAGGTCAGTATAGTGTTGTTATAACGGATGCTAATAATTGTATACAATACGACACGATAAATCTAACACAGCCATCTGAAATTACAAATGATTCTTCTCTTACTGTTGTAAACAATGTAGATTGTAATGGTAATTCATCAGGAAGCATAAATATAGCTCCAACTGGAGGAACATTGCCTTATTCATTTGTATGGAGTAATGGTGCTACATCTGAAGATTTAAATAATATACCTACTGGCACATACTCTGTTAATATATTGGATTCATTTTTATGTAGTTCTGTTAGCTACACATATATAGTAACTGAACCTTCAGTATTAAATATTTCTAGTACAACAAATTCAGTTTCATGTAATGGATTAAGTGATGGAAGTATTGATGCTTTTGTTTCAGGTGGTATTGCTAGCTATAATTATGTTTGGTCTAACGGTGATACAACTGAAGATATTACTGGATTATCTGCAGGAACATACATTTTACAAGTTTATGATATGAATAATTGTAATTTATACGATTCAATAGTTGTTTCTGAACCTACATTACTGCAAGCTAGTTTATCTGCAAATAGTACTACTATAACATCACTTGCTACTGGAGGTTCATCTCCTTATGATTACCAGTTAGTAGGTCCATCAGGATTTATGGCTAGCAGTTTAGGAAATGCTGGTGTTTCATTTACTACTACACCTGCAACATCAGGGACATATACATTAACAGTAATTGATGCAAATGGTTGTATTGATTCTGTTGATTTATTTTTTGCGATGGATACCAGCTTCACTCCTAATGTCAATGTTTTTATTTCTAACATGATATGTAATAACCTATCAGATTTAACAATCGAAGTTTCTCAAGATTCTGGTGAGGTAGATATGTCAACAGGTTTAATTGTTTCTAATTCAGGCTCTTTTGACATTGCTTCAATGAACCTTGGTGATACAATTGGAACGGCATATTTAATGGCTGGTGGAGGAAGTATAATGATTAATACTATGATAATGGTTAGTTTTATATCACCTAGTAATACTTCTGCTATAATTGTTGCATGTGATTCCTTGGCTGGTTGTGTAGGAAGCTTTACAATAACTAATACTGCTGGTGGAGGTATTGATATTTTAACTAATACCGTTCCCGATGGAAACAATTATACTCAAGGAAATATGAGTTCAATTACATTTGAAAACTGTTTTATTAATCCTTGTGGAACATTAATTTTTACAACCACAATCAATTCTGAATTAGGAGATGTTGATAATCAGTCATTTACTTTTTTATTAACATCTATAGTTGATCAAAGTCAAGATTTTTATAGTATTTATCCAAATCCCTCCAATGGAAATGTAACAGTAGATCTTTATTCTCAAGCAAAAGATATTTCTATAAAAGTAACTGATATACTAGGTAAGAAAACATATTATCACAATAATTTTAAAAACTATTCAAAGCAAAATATTAATCTTTCTGGTTTATCAGATGGTCTATATATAATTAATGTAGTTACTGAAACCAAAAGTTTATCAAAAGTTATAATTATAGATTAGTTTTTTAAATATTTATAGTTAATAGTTAAATTATGGGGAAGACCCTTGGAATAGATTATGGTCTCAAAAAAACTGGACTATCAATTTCTGATAATAATCATAAAATAGCCTTTTCATTATCTACAGTACGTACTAATGATTTAAATAAATATTTAGATGATTTAATAAAAAAAGAAAAAATAGATTCTATTGTTGTTGGTTATCCAATAAATTTAGACGGTAAAATAACAGATTTAACAAATCATGTAAATGGATTTATTAAAAGATTAACAACGAACTTCCCAAATATCCCAGTAAATAAATTTGATGAAAGGTTTACTTCAAAAATTGCAAAACAAACAATAGTAAGTAGTGGTATAAATAAAAAAAATAGAAGAAAGAAGGAATTAGTAGATAAGGTGAGCGCAACAATTATTTTACAAGACTATTTGTCAAAATAGATATTTACATTTTTGTTTTAAGGTATTTACCAGTAATAGAATTTTTGCAATTTATTAAATCTTCAGGAGTTCCTGCAAAAATTATTTTACCACCTTTCTCACCCCCCTCAGGACCAAGATCTATTATCCAATCTGCACATTTAATAACATCTAAATTATGTTCTATGCAAATAATTGAATTGCCATTATCAATTAAATGATTAAAAGATTTTAAAAGTTTACTAATGTCATGAAAGTGTAAACCTGTTGTTGGTTCATCAAAAATAAATAGTGTGTTTTGATTATTTAATGATTTGGTTAGAAAAGATGCAAGTTTAACCCTTTGTGCTTCACCTCCACTGAGAGTGTTGGATGATTGCCCTAATGTTAAATATTTTAAGCCAACATCAATCAGAGGTTGGAGCTTATTTGCAATTTTATCTTCCCCATTTTTTTTAAAAAATATGATTGCTTCTTCAATAGATAGATTGAGTATTTCATATATATTTTTATCAAAACATTTAACATCTAAGACTTCCTCTTTAAATTTTTTACCGTTACAATCTTCACATTTAACATAAACATCAGCCATAAATTGCATTTCGATTTTAATTTCACCATCTCCTTTACAATTAGGGCATCTACCTCCATCAATATTAAATGAAAAAAAACCAGCTTTATAATTTCTTTTTTTTGCTAAGGGAGATCGAGCAAACATGTTGCGAATATCATCGTAAACTTTTGTGTATGTTACTGGATTCGATCTAGACGATCTTCCAATTGGATTTTGATTTATAAATTCTACATTTAAAATATCTTGTTTACTAAATGAAATATCATTGTAAGTAATATCTTTTAATATTTTATTATTAATTTTATTTTCAATTGCAGGTTTTATTATATCACTCACAAGAGTAGATTTTCCAGAGCCACTAACTCCAGTAATTACAACTAATCCTCTTAGTGGTATTTCAACATCAATATTTTGTAAGTTGTGTTTATTTATTCCAAAAATATTGATTTTTTTGGTTAAATTTTTTCTAGACTTGGGTATAGGTATCTTAAGTATATTTGTTAAATAATTTGATGTTAGGCTGTTTGTTTTTTTATTGATTTTTTTTGGAGATCCATTGTAAACTATTTCTCCTCCGTATTTACCTGCATTAGGTCCAATATCAATTATTATATCTGATTGATTAATTATTTCTTCATCGTGTTCAACAACTATAACTGTATTGCCAATATCTCTTAATTTTTTTAGTAACTTAATTAAGTTATGTGTATCTCTTGAATGTAGTCCTATACTTGGTTCATCAAGTATATACATCGAGCCAACAAGCGAGTTGCTAATTGACTTTGCTATGTTTGCTCTTTGTGATTCTCCACCAGATAATGTGTTTGATTTTCTATCTAAAGTTAAGTATTCTAACCCAATATCAACTAAACAACTGAGTCTATCATTAATTTCTTTAAGAATTCTTTTTGAGATAGCTAATTCCTTTTCATTTAAAGCTAAATCATTAAAAAATATCAATGCATTTTCAATTGTCATTTTTGTTATTTCTGATATGTTCTTTCCATTAACTTGAACATATAAAGCTTCTTTTCTTAATCTACTTCCTTTACAAGATTTGCACGTAGTTTTACCTCTATATCTAGCTATTAAGACTCTATTTTGAATTTTATATTTATCTTTTTCAAGAGACTTGAAAAAAGTATATATTCCTTTACACTTGTTTTTACCGTTCCACAAAATGTATTTCTCACTTTCATTGAGTTTATTATATGGTCTATGTATTGGAAAATTAAAATCAATTGAGTTTTGAATAAATTTATCTTTCCATTTACTTAGCTTTTCTCCAGACCAACATTTTACAACACCTTCATATAGTGATAGTTGTTCATTTGGAATAACTTTTTTGGGATCAATGTCAAGAATAGAGCCATAACCTTCACAGCTTTTGCATGCACCATAGGGGTTATTGAAAGAAAATAAATTAGTACTTTTTTCAACAAAAGAAATACCATCCATTTCTAATTTTTTTGAAAAATCATAAATTTTATTATTAATTTGAACGGAGCATGTATTTTTAGCGAAAGTATAGCATGTTTCAATAGAATCTTGTAGTCTTGATTTATCAACGTTATGTATTATAATTCTATCAACCACCACATATAAAATATTTGTTTTAAATTTTTGGTCATCAAAATTTAAATCTTTGATTTTTACGATTTCATTCTTATATAATAATCGAGAAAAACCTTGTTTTATTAATTCACTTTTGCTGTTAAAATTAGAATTTATGTAATTAAATAAAATCAATGCATCAGTTTTATTATTTAACACAAATTGTTTAATATCTTCTATACTATCTTTTTTCACTTCATTATTTGAAATAGGGGAAACAATCCTTCCGATTTTAGAAAATAAAAGTTTTAAATAGTCATATATTTCTGTACTAGTAGCTATAGTTGATCTTGGACTATTAGTGCTTGTTTTTTGTTCTATAGCAATTGCTGGACAAATACCATCAATTCTTTCAACATCAGGTTTTTTTAATTTTCCCAAAAATTGTCTGGCATATGATGACAAGCTCTCTATATATCTTCTTTGTCCCTCTGCAAATAAAGTACTAAAAGCTAGTGATGATTTACCACTTCCAGAAACGCCAGAAATAGTAATCAGCTTGTTTTTTTTTATGTTTAACGAAACGTTTTTTAAATTGTGTGTTTTAACACCTTTTATTATAATTATATCTTTCAAAAATAAATGTATATATTTTAACTTATACAAAATTACATATATGATTTGGATTATTTCATTTCTTTTTTTAATTTTGTATAGTTATAAATCGCATTATTAATTAAATCTCTTTTTATTAAACACTTCTACTTTTTATATTAATCAAAATCAAAAAGTTATGAGTGTAAATGCGTTAAGTGATCAAGAATTAGTTAAAGGATATATTCTAGGAAATTCAAATTGTTTTGAAGAGTTATTATTTAGGCATAAAGATAAAATTTATGCATTTATTGTTTCAAAAGTTAGAAGTTTAGATTTAGCAGAAGATCTTTTTCATGATACATTAATAAAAGTAATAAACTCTCTTAAAAAAGGAAAATATAACGAGGAAGGAAAATTTATCTCCTGGGTTATGAGGATAGCACATAATCTAATTATCGATCATTTTAGAAAAATATCAAAACAAAAATATATTAAACCAAATAATGATTTTGATATTTTTGATATAATTGAAAATGGTGAAATGTCTCAGGAGCAAAGAGTTATACAAAAACAAATTCATAGAGATTTAAACAAAATAATTGATCAACTTCCTGATGATCAGAAAGAAGTAGTTAAATTAAGGTATTTTGAAGACATGTCATTTAAGAAAATATCAAATTTAACAGGTGTTAGTATAAATACTTCATTAGGAAGAATGAGATATGCATTAATTAATATTCGTAGAATTTCAAAAAAATACAACATTGATTTGCAGTTATTTTAGTACAATAAATTAAATTTCTTTTCGTTACTAATTTTATGATAACATTTAAAAAAAATATATATGAGAAGAAATTTTACAAATTACTTGTTAAAAAATCTATTAACAAAAAAGAAAAAACATAAAAAATTAAGTCCAAAAAAAGAAACATTAAATAGTATTATATCCTATTCTAAATCTTTAGATGTTATTAATACATCTAATTTAGGAAAAGTCAATTACTTAAAAAATTAACTTTTAGTTTTGTTTTCTAATCATGATGATAAGGTAGATTTTATTATAAGAACATTAGAAAATCTCTATCCTAAAACTGAAATTCCACTAGATCACAAAAATACTTTTACTTTTTTAGTTGCTGTAATGCTAAGTGCTCAAAGTACTGATAAAAAAGTTAATGAAATTACACCTCCTTTATTTGCTAAGGCAGATTCTGCTAAAAAAATGTCTATGCTTAAAGTAGAACAAATTAAAAATTTAATTCGTCAAATAGGCTTAGCCCCTACTAAATCAAAGAATATTAAGAAAATGTCACAAATTTTAGTTAGAAAATATAATGGTAAAGTACCTAATTCTTTAGAAAAGTTAAAGGAATTACCAGGAGTTGGGCAAAAAACAGCATCGGTAATAGTTTCACAAATTTTTAATGAACCAGCTTTTCCAGTCGATACTCATATACATAGACTTGCATATAGGTGGAAACTTTCTTCAGGAAAAAATGTGGTTCAAACAGAAAAAGACTTAAAGAGAATTTTTCCAGTTGATTTATGGAATAAATTACATCTTCAAATAATTTTTTTTGGTAGAGAATATTGTAAATCAAAAAAAACAAAATGTAGCTGTATTATATGTTCAAAAATTGTTTAACTATTTTTATTGTTGTTGATAAAACCATTTAAATTTTGTTGATCTTTAATACTTAATTTCTCAACTTTGTATAAAAAATAAAAAATGTCAAAAAAGGAACAAAACGCAAAAATTAAAGCCCTTGAACTTACTCTAGGAAAATTAGAAAAAACTTATGGTCAAGGTGTAGTAATGAAATTAGGTGATAGAGTTGCAGAAGATATTGATGTGATTTCATCTGGATCAATAAATTTAGACATGGCATTAGGTGTTGGAGGATATCCTAGAGGTCGTGTAATTGAAATTTATGGGCCTGAATCATCCGGAAAAACAACATTGACAATTCATGCTATTGCTGAAGCACAAAAGCAAGGTGGAGTTGCCGCTTTTATTGATGCTGAACATGCTTTCGATGCTTCATATGCTTCAGCATTAGGTGTCGATATCGATAATTTATATATTTCCCAGCCCGATAATGGAGAACAAGCTTTAGAAATTGCTGATCATCTTATAAGCTCTGGTGCAATAGATCTTGTTATTATAGATTCAGTTGCTGCATTAACTCCAAAATCTGAAATTGAAGGTGAGATGGGTGATAGTAAGATGGGCTTACATGCTCGATTAATGTCACAAGCGTTACGTAAACTTACAGCGACTATTAATAAAACAAACTGCACAGTAATTTTTATTAATCAAATTAGAATGAAAATTGGTGTAATGTTTGGAAATCCTGAGACAACAACAGGTGGAAATGCATTAAAATTCTATTCATCAGTTAGATTAGATATTAGAAGAATAGGTTCAATAAAGCATGGTGATGAAATAATAGGAAATAGAACTAGAGTTAAAGTTGTAAAAAATAAAGTAGCACCACCTTTTAATAAAGTTGAGTTTGATATAATGTTTGGTAAAGGTATATCAAAATCTGGTGAAATTTTAGATAAAGCTGTAGATCTAGAAATAGTAAACAAAAGTGGTTCATGGTTTTCTTATTCAGATACAAAGCTTGGGCAAGGAAGAGACTCTGTCGTAAAACTATTAAATGACAATCATGAGCTTTCTGAAGAGATTCAAAACAAAATAAAAGAAATTGCAAGTAGTAACATATAATTTGTTTTTTATTTTTTTTTGTTTTTTATTTTTTGTTTCATGTACTGAAAAACAAGAAAATAAGAATCAACAAAGTGAAATAGTTTTGCTTTCAAAACAAATTTCTAAAGAACCAAAAAATATTAAACTACTTTTAGATAGAGTTAATTATAATTTATCCAAAAATAATTACGAATCAGCAATTTATGATCTTAAGCAATGTGTTATGTTAGATTCTTTAAACGCAGACATTAGATATAAATTAGGTTATTCATATTTTAATTTATCAAAAAAATCACAAAAAATAGAACATATAAATAGTTCAATTTCACATTTAGAAAAAGCTATCAAAATTGATAAAAAAAATTATTTATCCTTATCATTATTAGGTGAAATTTTTTTAGCGTTTAGAGGTATTGATGAAAAAAAATTCATTCAATCTCTAAGTTATTTTAACAAATCTTTGGAAATCAATTATAATCAAGAAAAAACTCATCTGTTAATGGGTTATGCATATAAATACTTGCAAAATATTGATATGGCAATTAAATTTTTTTCAAATGCTATAAATATTAATCCTAAATTTAAAGAAGCGTATATCGAGATTGCTCATACTTATCATCTTCAAAAAGATACACTAGCTATCTCTTATTATAATAATGCTTTGTTATTAGATTCGTTTGATGTGCAGTTATTATATAATAAAGCAATTTTTTACCAGGAAATAATGGACTGGAACAATGCTTTAATTTCATACAGCGAATTACACAAAGTTGATCCATTTCATGCTGATGCACATTATAATTTAGGATTTATACATATGGAGTTACAGTTGTTTGATATTGCAACCAATAATTTTTCGGATGCAATTTATTCCAATTCTAATTATTATCAAGCATATTATTCAAGAGGTATTTGTTTTGAAACATTAGGAAATATAGCCCAAGCTGAATCTGATTATAATAGAGCAATAGAAATTAATCCAGGTTATGATTTTGCTATTATTGCATTAAAAAAATTAAAAAATAATAATGAGTATACAAGAACAAATTAATATTGATATTATTAAATCAATGAAGAACAAAGATTCCGAAAGGCTTGAAGCTCTTCGTGCAGCCAAATCTGCTTTATTGTTAGAGTGTAGCAAGGATGGAAGAAACAAAGTTGATGATGATAAAGCTATAAAAATAATTACCAAATTAGTTAAGCAGAGAAAAGATGCATCTGAAATTTATGTTAGTCAAAAAAGAAATGATTTGGCCCAAACAGAAATCAACCAGTCAACTTATCTTCAAACTTATTTGCCAAAACAAATTGATTTCAAACAACTAGAAATTATTGTAAAAGAAGTAGTTCAAGAAATGAATGCTAAATCAAATAAGGATTTTGGAAGGTGCATGACCTTCTTAATTAAAAAATTACAAGGTAAAGCAGAAGGAAAAACAATTTCTGAACTTTTAAAAAACGAACTAAATTAACTTATTTTTTTTACTACAGCTTTGAAAGCCTCAGGATGGTTCATTGCTAAATCTGCAAGTACCTTTCTATTTAATTCAATACCAGTTTTATTGAGTTTTCCAATAAATACTGAATATGACATGTCAAACTGCCTAACACCTGCATTTATTCTTTGAATCCATAAGGATCTAAATGTTCTTTTTTTATTTTTTCTATCTCGATATGCATACTGCATACCTTTTTCTACTGCATTTTTTGCAATCGTGTGTACATTTTTTCTTCTTCCAAAGTACCCTTTTGCTGCTTTTATTACTTTTTTTCTTTTAGCTTTTGCTGCTACTGAATTTACTGATCTTGGCATTTTATTTGTTTTTAAATATAAAGTGGTTAAAAAACCCTTTATTGAACTTTATACTTGTTAATACTATATCCCTAATTGTTGCTTAACACTTTTTTCGTCTGATTTATGCACATATCCAGTTTTAGTTAGGTTATGTTTTTGTTTAGTTTCTTTTTTTGTTAAAATATGTGATTTAAATGCATGTTTTCTTTTTAGTTTACCAGAACCCGTTAATTTAAATCTTTTTTTTGCTCCTGCTTTTGTTTTAATTTTTGGCATTTTATTTTTTCTTTTTTGGTGCTATAATGATTATCATTTTTTTTCCATCTAGTTCAGGCATAATTTCTACAATTCCAATATCTTCAAGGGCTTGAGCTAGTTTTAATAATAAAATTTGCCCTTGTTCTTTAAAAATTATTGTCCTTCCCCTAAATAATACGAATGCTTTAACTTTTGCTCCATCTTCTAAAAAACTTCTTGCATGTTTTAATTTAAATTCAAAATCATGTTCACCCGTATTAGGTCCAAAACGTAGCTCTTTAATTATAACTTTTTGAGCCTTATTCTTTATCGCTTTTTGTTTCTTTTTTTGATCGTAAATAAATTTTTTATAATCTATAACTTTGCAAACCGGAGGGTCAGCTTTCGGAGAAATTTCAACCAAATCTAATTCCATTTGATTAGCAATTTTGATAGCTTGTTCAATTGAAATTATCTTTGATTCAATGTTTTCTCCTACTATTCTTACAAATTTTGCAGTTATTTCAATATTAGTTCTGTGTTTCTTTTTTTTAACAGAAAATCTGCGATTATTTTGTTTTCTTCTTACGATTATATTTCTTTTTTAATTGTTAGTAATTCTTTAATTTCTTCTTCAACCAATTTAGCAAAATTTTCAACGCTTAAAGATCCTAAATTTTCTCCTCCGTGCTTTCTTACACTTATATTTTTTTGTTCTTTTTCTTTATCTCCTAAAACTATTATGAAAGGTATTTTGGAAACTTCAGCATCTCTAATTTTTTTACCTGTAGTTTCAGCCCTTTTATCAATAGGGCCGCAAATATCGTAATTTTTTAATAATTCAGACACTTTTTGTGCATAATCATGATGTTTTTCACTAATTGGTAATATTATACATTTGTCAGTTAAAAGCCATAGAGGAAAATTTCCTGCGCAATGCTCGATCAATACAGCAACAAATCGCTCCATCGAACCAAAAGGAGCTCTATGAATCATAACTGGTCGTTTTTTACTATTGTCATTATCTGTATATTCAAGTTCAAATCTTTCAGGTAAGCTATAATCTACCTGTATTGTTCCTAGCTGCCATTCTCTACCAATTGCATCTTTAACCATAAAATCTAGCTTTGGACCATAAAAAGCGGCTTCACCATATTCAATAACGGCGTTTAATTTTTTTTCTTTAGCGGCAGCTACTATTGATTCTTCAGCTTTCATCCAGTTTTTATCAGATCCAATATATTTTTTTTGATCAAACTTATCTCTTAGTGATATTTGTGCTTTAAATTCTTTAAATCCTAATGCATTAAAAACATATAATACTAAATCAATAACGTTTTTAAATTCATCTTTTACTTGATCCTGTCTGGCAAAAATATGAGCATCATCCTGTGTAAACGATCTAACTCTAGTAAGTCCGTGTAATTCACCAGATTGTTCGTATCTATACACAGTTCCAAACTCAGCAAATCTAACTGGTAAATCTTTATAAGAATATGCTTTAGATTTGTAGATTTCACAATGGTGTGGACAGTTCATTGGTTTTAGAAAAAACTCTTCATTTTCATTGGGAGTCTTTATTGGCTGAAATGAATCTTCGCCATATTTTTCATAGTGTCCTGAACAAACATACAAATCTTTATTACCAATGTGTGGAGTTACAACTGGTTGATATCCTGCTTTGATTTGTGCTTCTTTTAAAAAATTTTCAAGTTTCTCTCTTATCTTAGCTCCTTTTGGTAACCATAGAGGAAGACCTTGTCCCACCTTTTTAGAAAATGTAAATAATTCCATTTCTTTACCAATTTTTCTATGATCTCTTTTCCTTGCTTCTTCAAGCATTAACATATGCTGTTTAAGATCTTTTTCTTTAGTAAAAGAAATAGCATAAATTCTAGTTAATTGCTTTTTACTTTCATCTCCTTTCCAATATGCACCTGCAATGTTTAATAATTTGATTGCCTTAATTTTAGAAGTATCGGTAAGGTGTGGGCCTTTGCATAAGTCTGTGAAATTTCCTTGTTTATAAAAAGTTATTTTTCCGTCTTCTAAATCTTCTAAAAGTTCTAATTTTAAATTATCACCTTTATTTTTAAAATATTTAATAGCATCTTTTTTACTAATATCACTTCGGATGAACTTGTTTTTTTCTTTTGCTAATTCTTTTATTTTAACTTCAATTTTTTCAAAGTCATCAGAAGATATTGAATGACCGTTTAAATCAATATCATAATAAAAACCAGTTTCAATTGAAGGGCCAATTCCAAATTGTATTCCAGGGTAATAAAATTCAAGAGCTTCTGCAAGTAAATGTGCTGAAGAATGCCAAAAACACGATTTCCCATCAGCATCAGACCAAGAATTTAATTTAATGTTACAATCTTCGTAAATTGGACGATTTAAATCCCAAACTTCATCATTTACAGTTGCAGAAAGAACATTTCTTGCTAAGCTCTCTGAAATTTCCATTGCAATGTCCATAGATGTTATACCTACTTTCATTTTTTTTATTGTTCCGTCTGGAAATGTTATGTTTATCATATCTTTAAATATTTGACAAAAATAAAAAATACATTAACAAATTATGTTTGTATTACACCAGTATTATATTTTTCTTTAATTGGTGAATTATTTGCCGCATCAATTCCTAAAGAAATTACATTTCTTGTTTCAGTGGGATCGATAATTGCATCTACCCATAGCCTAGATGCTGCAAAATAACTTGTGGTTTGTAAATCATACTTTTTTATAATGTTGCTTAAAAGTTTTTCTTCTTCATCTTTTGTGATTTTTTTTCCTTGTTTTTTAAGTGTACTTTTTTTTATTTGTAATAATACTTTAGCTGCTTGTTCACCGCCCATAACTGCAATTTTAGCAGTTGGCCAACTAACTATTAGTCTTGGATCATATGCTTTACCACACATCGCATAATTTCCTGCTCCATATGAATTTCCAATTATTATTGTAAACTTTGGAACAATAGAGTTACTCATAGTATTTACCATTTTAGCTCCATCTTTAATAATTCCTCCATGTTCAGATCGTGATCCAACCATGAATCCTGTTACGTCCTGTAAGAATACAAGAGGTATTTTTTTTTGATTACAATTTGCAATAAATCTAGCAGATTTATTTGCAGAATCAGAATAAATTACACCTCCTAACTGAATTTCTCCTTTTTTTGTTTTAATACTTTTGCGTTGATTAGCAACAATTCCAACAGACCACCCATCAATTCTAGCGTATGCACATATAATTGACTGACCATATTCTTTTTTGTATTCCTCAAAATCAGAGTTATCAACTAAACATTTGATAATTTCTTTCATATCATATGGAACACTCCTATCTTTAGGTAAAATCCCATATATATTTTTAATATCAATTTTTGGTTCTTTACTTTTTTTACGATTAAAACCTGCTTTTGATTCTTCTGCTGTTTTGTCAATAATGTTCTGAATTATCTTTAACGCATCTTGATCATTTTTTGCTTTGTAATCAGTTACTCCGGAGATTTTACAATGTGTTGAAGCACCACCTAGACTTTCATTATCAATTTCTTCACCAATCGCAGCTTTAACCAAATAACTTCCAGCAAGAAAAATTGAACCTGTTTTATCTACTATAATAGCTTCATCACTCATAATTGGTAAATAAGCACCTCCGGCAACGCATGAACCCATAATTGCAGCAATTTGTAAAATCCCCATAGAACTCATTTTTGCATTGTTTCTAAAAACACGACCAAAATGATCTTTATCAGCGAATATTTCATCTTGCATGGGTAAAAAAACACCTGCGCTGTCAACTAAATAAATAATTGGCAGACGATTTTCCATAGCAATTTCTTGAAGTCTGAGATTTTTTTTTGCAGTAATTGGCATCCAAGCACCAGCTTTTACAGTTGCATCATTTGCAACTATAATACACATTCTATTTTTTATATAGGTAATGCCTGCAATGACACCACCAGCAGGACATCCACCGTAATCTGAATACATTTCGTATCCAGCGAATAAACCTATTTCAAAAAAAATAGCATCCGGGTCCTTTAAAAAATCTATACGTTCTCTAGCAGTTAATTTTCCTTTTTCATGCTGTTTTTTAATTTTATCTTTTCCACCTCCTTTTAGAATAATTGCTTTTTTTCTTTTAAGATCGGAAATTTTCAATCTCATGAAATCATCATTTTTATTAAAATCTAAATTCACAATAATTATTTTTTTCAAAAATAAGCAAATGATTTTATATGTCTAAATCTAGCAGGTATTTAGTACTTTGAGGTCCAAGATTAAATATTAAATCTAAAATTGATAAATTTGGTATAAAGTTCAACTTGTTCATGAAAACTTGGTTGTACGGCTTTATTTTATTATGTAAAAAAGAGTGATTTCTTAAATCATACATATTATTTTCATGATTATAATTTTTAGTAAAAGTAATTAAAGGATTAATATCTAATATTTCAAATATTTTATTTTGCAAAGAATTATTCAAATCAAATAAATATTTTTCTCGTTTATGTAGAATTTTAACAATTTCGCTTTCATAAAATAAAAAATAAGGGGAGGAGCCGTAAGAAGATTTTATTGAATACCAATGGTTTTTTATCCAATTTTGTTTATAGCATATTTTTATATTATTAATTTTGGTTTGATTAGTTTTGTTAACTGGTACAGTTAATCTAAGTTTGCCATTTGCAGACATGATATAACATCTATTCCTAATTGTTTGTTTAATGAAATTTTCTTTAACTTCAACATAAATATTACTGTATTTACATAAAAATGCATAATATTCAATTGGTCCAAAATAAGATGAAGGAAGTAGAACTTTATTTAACACTTCTAAATAATCTATTCCATCTAATTTTTTTTAATCCTTTTGCATTTTTATCCCAACTCATCCATACAAATAAAGCCTTTCCTACAATGTGATTTTCAGGTACAAAACCCCACATTCTTGAATCAGCAGAATTATGTCTATTATCACCCATCATCCAAAAGTAATTCATTTCAAATTTATATTTATTCGTGAGTATATTATTAATAAATATAGAATCTCCTTTAACTTTTAAAGTGTTTCCTTCATATCTTTCAATGATAGTTTTATATATAGCTATATTATTTGAATTTAGTTGAATGTATTCTCCTTTTTTTGGTATAACTAGGGGTCCAAAATTATCACTGTTAAACTTATATTTTTTGTCTTGTGGAAACATAATTCTGTGGTCATTCTCACTTTCAGAAATTAATTTTGTTATTTTTTTAATATTCTTAAATTTACTAATTTCATTTAAGTTAAAATCAGTTAAATTTAATATCCAATCTTTTCCATACCTTCTGACTTCTGTTATATCATATTTTTCATACAATATTTTTTTATTTAATGATGCATTCCCTTTCATTTCAACTCTGTAACTCCATTGTTTTTTCATTCCAAAAACAGAATCTTGAGGTTTATTATTTACATATAAAAATGAACTGTTAATTTCAATTGTATCACCAGGAATTCCCACACATCTTTTTACATAATTTTCCTTTTTATCAATTGGTCTTCCTAGCTCTTCTGCTGGCCAATTAAAAACTACGCAGTCATTTCTTTTAATATGTCCTAAGCCTTTCATTCGATGATAAGGGATTTTTAAAGCTTCTGAATAAGATTTTAAACCTAAAATCGGAATTGTATGATGAACTAGTGGAACTGCAAGAGGGGTCATTGGTACTCTTGGTCCATATGCAACTTTACTAACAAAAAGAAAATCTCCAACCAACATTGATTTTTCCATTGAGGGTGTAGGAATAGTATATGCTTCAATTAAAAATGTTCTTAAAAGTGTGGCTGCTATAACAGCGAATAAAATTGCATCAATCCAACTTTTAAATTCACTTTTTTTTTGCTTTTTCTTTTTTTCTTTCTTTTTCCAAAATTGCCAACTAATAGTTTCAAAAAATAACACATCAGCTAAAATTATTGGAACAAAGTATAGCCATTCACCTTTAATTAAATAAACAAATAATGACCATATGATAGTAAAGAATATAAACAGAGTTAGTTTAAGTGATTTTCCAAATAATTTTTCTAGTTTTTTTTGCATTTTTTCTTTTTTAATATTAAAATTTTAACACGTCTTTCATTGTAAAAAAACCTGTTTTCCCAACTATCCATTCTGCCGCTAAAATAGCACCTAATGCAAATCCGTCTCTATTTTTAGAATTGTGAGTAATTATAATTTCATCAATATCAGATTCATATTTTATATTATGAATACCAACAGTTTTATTTAATCTTTTAGAATTAACATTAATATTTTGACCATAAATTTTTTCAATATCTTCTTTTAGTACTAAAGCTGTGCCACTAGGTGAATCAATTTTTTGAATATGGTGAACCTCATTAACTTCACATTTATATTCATGCGATTTCATGATTTCAGCAATTTGTTTATTGATTTCGAAAAAAATATTCATTCCTAAACTGAAATTTGCTGAATATAAGAATGCTCCTTTTTTTTCTAAACATAGATTTTTTACTTTATCAATATTTGATAACCAGTTTGTAGTTCCAGAAACGACAGGAGTATTATTAATCAGTGAATAAAATATATTATCCAATGCAGAATTAGGAGTACTAAAATCAATGACAACATCACATTTTGTAACATCTAGATTAGTTAATGGATTTTTACTATTTGAAATGTTAATAATACTATGACCTCTTATTTGAGCGATAGCTTTTACTTTTTTTCCCATCTTTCCAAATCCAGAGATGATAATTTTCATAATCTTATAAGTTTAGATGCATATTTATCAGGGAATAACTATTATTGCTCATATTTTTTGGTATAAAATTAATAGAAATATTCTCGCTTATGTCATAGTTAATCAAATGAGCATTTACTGAAGCGTCTAATATATTTAAAATATATGTAAGTAAAAATAAAAGTGAAGATACTTCTGTGTTTCTTCTGTAGAAACTTGTTAATGTTTGTAAGTCGTTGTCTGAATAAACATTAATGAACTGGTCATTATTTTCTCCATTTACTCTATCAATAAAAGTATTTTTATATATATTATATTTTTGATAGTTATCATTTACATAATATCCAGATGTAATTAGGCCAGCATATATTATTGGAATTTTCCAATATTTATTTGTATACGCTTGCCCTAGTCCAGGTAAAACTGTAGAATACAATGCCGCTTTTGAGGGTTTTTTTTCAATTTTTTGACTGTTTGCAACTATACTAAAAAGAATAAAAAAAAATATTAAAAATTTTTTTTTAGTCATGCTTTTGTATGAGATTAAATATTCTTTCAAGTTCATTTTGGTTATCGTATGAAATAGTAAGTTTTCCACTTCCTTTTTTATTTTGGGTTATATCAATGTCAGTATTTAAATGAATTGACAAATCATAGATCATTTTTTTTGATTAAATGGTAATGAAACAAATTTTCTTTCTCTAGAAATTTTTTTGTATTTTTTTTCTTTGAATGCTTTAGATAGTTCTTCAACTTCTCGTACGGAATACCCATTTGCAATAGTGTCATAATAAAGATTAGTTTGACTTTCTTTATTTTCAATATTGATTAATGATCTTGCATGACCAGTAGTTATCTTTCTTTCTTTTAATCCCTTCTGAATAATAGGAGGTAGTTTTAGTAATCTGAGAAAATTGGTAATTGTTGATCTTTTTTTACCAACCCTTTTACTACAAGCTTCTTGAGTTAGATTACATTCCGTGATAAGTCTTTGATAGCTTACTGCAATTTCAATTGCATTAAGATTTTGTCTTTGAATATTTTCAACTAAAGCCATTTCTAGCATTTGCTGATCATTAGCAACCCTAATAAATGCTGGTATTTTCAAAATATTAGCCAGTTTAGACGCCCTATATCTTCTTTCTCCAGAAATTAACTGATATTTATCACTTTCTATTTTTCTTACAGTAATTGGTTGTATAACTCCAAGTTCTTTAATAGACATGGAAAGTTCATTTAGTCTTTCCTGATCAAATTCTTGTCTTGGTTGAAAAGGATTTAGTTCTATTTCTGAAATTAATAAGCTGCCAATTTGACTAATTTGTAAGGAATTATCTTTGTGTATTTCCAGCTTATTTTCTTGCTTTAAATTATTTCCAAGAATTGCTGATAGTCCTTTGCCTAATATTTTTTTTTCTTTTTTTGATATCATTCTTTTTGAGCTTCTTTTTCTAATAATTCATTGGCTAAGTTAAGATAATTGATTGCACCTTTACTTGTTGCATCATGACTAATTATTGTTTCTCCAAAAGAGGGAGACTCTCCTAATCTTACATTTCTATGAATAATAGTGTTAAATACCATTTTTTGAAAATGTTTTTTGACTTCTTCCACAACTTGATTTGATAACCTTAATCTTGTATCATACATAGTTAATAATAAACCATCAATTTTAAGTTTAATATTTAGTCTTTGTTGTACCACTTTGATTGTATTTAATAGTTTTGCTAATCCTTCAAGAGCAAAATACTCACATTGTATGGGTATAATAACGGTGTCTGAGGCTGCAAGTGCATTAAGTGTTAATAATCCTAAAGAAGGAGCACAATCAATTATTATATAATCATAATTATCATTTAATTTTTTGATAGCATTTTTCAATTGAAATTCCCTTTCTTCGATTTGAACAAGTTCAATTTCAGCTCCAACCAAATCAATATTTGCAGGTAAAATATCTAAATTAGGTGAATTTGTTTTTAGAATCGTATCTTTAGCTAATACATCTGAAATTATCACCTCATAAGTTCCTTTTTCAATATCTTTCGGATTGAATCCTAAGCCAGATGTTGAATTTGCTTGTGGATCAGCATCTATTAATAAGGTTTTCTTTTCTAAAACCCCCAAACAACCAGCTAAATTAATCGCAGTGGTTGTTTTACCAACTCCACCTTTTTGGTTTGCGATAGCAATAATTTTACTCATAACTTAAATTAATATTGTAAAAATAATATGCTATAAATATCTTTTTGAGAATTAGTTGATTAAATTATTAACACAAATATATATTGTTAAAAAATAATTTATGAGATTATTCTTTTCCTAAATCTTCAAAGTTAACTTCAGTAAAATCTGTTTTAGATTCTTGATTGTCTACATCATCTTTTTTATCTAAATTTTTTGATTCAGATATTATTTCTTCACCTTTTTCTTTTATTATGAAGTCACTTACATTTTTTAAATTTTCTTGAAATTTTGCAAAATCTTCTTTATAAAGGTATATTTTGTGTTTTTTATAAAATGGTGTACCATCTTCTGTAAAATCTCTTTTGCTTTCTGTTATTGTCATATAATAATCACCTGCTTTTGTTGATCTTACATCAAAAAAATAAGTTCTTCTACCAGCCCTTAATGATTTAGAATAAATTTCTTCTATATTTTTTTTTCCTTCCATATGTAAAATTTATCCTCAAATATAAAAAATATTAAATATTTTCCAAATTACTTGATTGCTTAATAAATACTTCTTTATAGTATCCTTCTGTATTTATAAGAGCTTTGTGGGAGCCTTTTTGTATTATTTCTCCTTTTTTTAATACTATAATATCATCTAATTTTTCCAAACTACTTATTTTATGACTAACAATAATGCTTGTCTTACTTTTCATTTTTTTATTTAAATTTATTAAAATATTTTTTGATTTTTGTTTATCGATTGCAGACAGGCAATCATCAAAAATATACATTAATGGGTTTTTGTAAAAAACTCTAGCTATTGAAAGTCTTTGTTTTTGGCCACCAGAAAGCTGAACACCCCTTTCACCAACTATAGTGTTGAAACCATCTTTAAAAGAATTGATTTCATCTAGTATTTCAGCATATTTTGCAGCTGCAACCATTTTGTTATAATTATAATTATCACTTGAAAAGATAATATTGTCTTTAATTGTTCCAGAAAATAAATATCCATCTTGTGGGACATATCCTATATAAGATCTTAAAGACGAAAGGTTAATTTTTTTAATATCAATGTTATCAATAAATATTTCTCCTGAAGTAGAATCATAGAGTCTAGTTATTAAATCAAGTAGTGTTGTTTTGCCAGAACCTGTTTTACCAAAAACTCCTAAAGTTTTTCCTTCTTGAATTTCGAGATTAATACATTTTAATGCTTTTATATTTGTATCGTTATATATTAATGATACATCTTTGAATTTTATATTTCCTTTTTCTAATGTTTTTTTTGTGTTATTTTGATTAATCTTCGGTTTAATTTTCAAGAATTTATTTATTCTTTCCTGAGAAGCAGATGCTCGTTGTAATAATGATGTTATCCATCCAATAGAAGCAATTGGCCATGCTAACATATTTATGTAAATAATAAATTCCGCAATATTACCTGTGGAAATATTATTTTTAAATGATTCTAATCCGCCAATGTAAATTGTTATTAATGTGCTTGATCCTATTAATACTATTATTAAAGGAAAAAAAAATGCTTCAATTTCTATAAGATCAATTTGTTTTTTTGTGTATTTTTTACATTGATTCACAAAATTTTTTAAAATATTTTTTTGCTGATTAAAAGATTTTATAATTTCTATTCCTGAGTAACTTTCTTGAGTTATTGCTGTTATTTTTGATAATTGTTTTTGTGCTTTTTCACTTCTGACATTTATCTTGTTACTGACATAATAAATACTTATTGCTAATAAAGGAAATGGAATAAGTGTATATAAAGTAAGTTTTGAATTTATATCTAACATTCTATTAATTACAAGAAAAAATAATGTAGTTATATTAATAGTATACATTAGTCCAGGACCTACAGCCATTCTTACTTTACTAACATCTTCAGAAATACGATTCATTAGATCACCTGTTTTATTTTTTTTATAAAATTCAAGATTTAATTGTTGATATTTTTTATAAATTTCATTTTTGAGGTCAAATTCAATATATCTACTTACTACAATAATAGTTTGACGCATAAAAAACATAAACACTCCCTTTAAAACAGAAAATAATAAGATAAGACTAGTATATTTTAAAATTATTTTATTGGTATTATTAAAATGATTTGTATCTGAATTACCGTTGTTAATGTTTTGTGTATTTTCTAAGATAATATCAAATGCTTTTCTTACAAATTCTGCCGGATACAAAGCAAAAATATTAGATATTAACACAAAAAAAGTGCCAACCAATAATTTTAGTTTGTGTTTCCATAAAAATTTATATAAGTATTTAAGATGTTGCATTAATTGCAAGTGTAGTTTGAATTGATCTCGCAAAAATAATTAAATTTGCGATCCATTTAAACTTTATAATAGTTTTCAAATATATGATTGAGCTAAGTATCCAAGAGAAAAGTAAAAACTCCGTAATTGATAAGATGATTAGTATGGGTCATGAACAAGTTGTTCACTGTTTTGACAAAGAAACAGGGCTAAAAGCAATTATTGCAATTCATGACACTACATTAGGACCTGCACTTGGAGGTACAAGAATGTGGAATTATGCAAATAGTGATCATGCATTACTTGATGTTTTAAGACTTTCTAGAGGAATGTCTTTGAAAGCATCAATTTCTGGACTAAATTTAGGTGGCGGAAAAGCAGTTATTATTGGTGATTCGAAAAAGAATAAAACTCCTGAGTTGATGAGAAAGTTTGGGCAATATGTTGATAGTTTGGGAGGTAAATATATTACTGCAGAAGATGTGGGTATGAGTACGAAGGATATGGAGTATGTTAGAAGTACAACGAAACATGTCACTGGTATTCCAATTAGTATGGGTGGTAGTGGTGATCCTTCACCTGTTACTGCATATGGTGTATATATGGCTATTAAAGCATCTGCTAAATATAAATGGGGATCTTCTGATTTGATTGGGAAATCAATACTTGTTCAAGGCATTGGACATGTTGGTATGCACTTAGTTAAGTATTTAAAAGAAGAAAATGCAGATGTAATAATAAATGATATTAATAAGGAAAAAGTCAATAAAATATCTAAAGAGTATAAAGTAAAAATTTTTTCAGATCAAAATTTTTATGATCTCGATGTTGATATATATGCGCCATGTGCTTTAGGATCAACTTTAAATCCATTCACAATCAATAGACTTAAGTGTTCTATTGTTGCTGGTGCTGCTAATAATCAACTTGAGGATGAGTTAAGAGATTCAGAACTTTTGATGAAAAAAGGAGTTTTATATGCACCAGATTTTTTAATTAATGCTGGTGGATTAATTAATGTATATTCAGAACTAAATGGATATGATAAAGATGCAGCATTAAAACAAACTTCAGATATTTACAATACAACTTTAAATATTTTCAAAACATCTGAAGTTGAAAAAATTAATACACACGTCACAGCTTTAAAGATCGCTCAAGAGAGAATAAATAAAAATAAAAAATAGAAATATGCTTACTAGAAGGCATATTAGATTGAAAGTTATGCAATCTTTGTATTCTTACTTTTCAAATGCTAATGAAATTCACGATATTTCTACATTTGAAAAAAAAATGATAAATCATTTTAAGGATGTAAGAAGATTATATGTTTTATTATTTTCATTGCTTATTGAAATTATTAACTACACTGATAAGTTTTTAGACGAAAGTAAAAACAAGTTTTTGCCTAAGGAATCAGATTTAAATCCAAATAAAAGATTTGTAACTAATCAGTTTTCTAAAGAGATTTTAAAAAACAAATTATTACTAAAAGAAACTAATAAATTGATTTATATACTTAAAAGTAATGATCATGATTTGATTAATAAATTATTTAAAGAACTGTTTACTTCGAACATTTACAAATCGTACATAGAAAATAAAAATAAAGATATTTCTATTGATAAAGATTTTATTGTGAAAGTGTTTAATAATCATATACTAAATAATGAATTATTACATCATATACTTGAAGAAGAAAGTATATGTTGGCAGGATGATCTTCCTTTCGTTGTGACAATTTTTAATAGCCAAATTAAAAAAAATGATAAAATTTCAATTCCATTAGTTTTTAAAGATGCATCTGATAAATCCTTTGCTATTGACTTATTTAGAAATAGTATTAAATACAATCAGAAATATGAAGAAATAATTAAAAAATTTGCAAAAAATTGGGATTTGGATAGAATTGCTTTTATTGATAAAATTTTGTTAAAAATGGCATTTTCTGAAATTTTTGAAATGAATGATTTACCAATAAAGGTTTCTATGAATGAATATATAGAAATTTCAAAATACTATAGTACAAAGAAAAGTAAAATGTTTGTAAATGGTATTTTGGATAATGTAGTTAAGCATTATATTGACCAAGGCTTTTTAAAAAAAACAGCATGTTAAGAAGAAAATTTATTTTTTTATTTTTATTAGGTTTTTTAATTTCATGTGTTAATGATAAAAAAATTAATTCAAATTTAATAGAAAACCCACTAACTGTTGATGGTTTATCCAAAAACATAAAAGTACCGCAACTTACTATTTATTCACCTATTTTTGATTTTGGTGAAGTAAATGAGGGTGAAAAATTAGAACATACATTTTTAATAAAAAACACCGGAGAGGAAAATTTAGTTATTAGCTCAGCCAAAACGAGCTGTGGTTGTACCGTTCCAAAATTTCCTCAAGAGCCTATTTTACCTAATCAACAATCTGAAGTTGTAGTTGTTTTTAATACTAAAGGTAAGTTTGGTAAACAAAATAAAACTGTTACTCTGTTAACAAATGCTGTTCCTAGAGCTAAAGTTTTAACAATTAAAGGATATATAAATAAAAATTAAATAAAAATTAAATAAAAATTAAATAAAAATAATATGATTTTATTACAAAACTCAGCAGATTCATCACTTCCAACCTTAATAATGTTTGGTTTGTTTTTTATTGTGATGTACTTTTTTATGATACGTCCTCAAATAAAAAAACAGAAAAAAGAGCGTGAATATAGAATGTCATTAAAAAAGGGTGATACAATTGTTACTATAGGAGGTATTCATGCTAAGATTTTATCGGTTAAAGAAAACGTTTTTATTATTGAAACTCATGGAGGAACTACTCTTAAAATTCAAAGAGAAGCAGTTTCATTATCAACAAAAAAATAACTATTTTTTGTTATTTTTTTTTAAAAATATCGATTTCACAAGAAATTGCATAATGGTCTGAAAAAGCTTTTTTTTGTTTTTGATAATTATAACTCTTAAATTTATTATCGTGCATGATATAATCTATTCTGAGCATTGGTATTTTAACATAAGAATCTCCAATTCCAGAACCAGAAATTGTAAAACTATCTATTAAATTACTTTTAATTTTATTATATGTGTAAGAAAGAGGAGTATCGTTAAAATCTCCACATACAATTATAGGGTATGGTGATTGTTTCATATTTTGTTCAATTACTCGTACTTGCAAAGCTCTCTCTTTGTAACTCTTTTTCATTTTATTAATAATCGCAAATACACCTTTTTTAATTGGAACTTTACTGGATCTATTTATAAAAAGATAATCTTCATTGTCAAACCAGTTTGAAGCTAAGTGAATATTATATAATCTAATTGTATCCTCTCCAATAACAATGTCTGCAAATATGCATGTGTTTTCTACATTACTTTCACCAACTTTTATCACATTTTCATGATTTATTATATTATAATTACTTAAAACTGCTAGATGCCCATTTTTACTACCATAGTTATATATTGAATGCTCGTAATTAAATTTATTTTTTTCATTTGCTAAATCAATAAATTCTTGAAGACAAACTATATCAGCTTTTTCATTCTTTAAATAATTAAAAATAGTATCAGAGTTAATATTTTTTAGCCAGTTGTAATTGTTAAATAACCTTACATTATAAGATAGTACCTTTACATTTTTTTCAATATTTTTATCAACTGATTTAGTACCAAAAAACCTGTCAATATATTGAATTCCTATTAATAAAATAATAAGATTCGCCCAAAGTTGTTTTTTCATTTGAGTAGACCAATATATAAGAAATATAAAGTTAACAATAAATAAAATTGGAAATAAAAGACCCAAAAATGAAATAGGCCAAAAATATACAGGGCTTAAAAATTGTGCTACATAAGATAAAAGTAACCCGATTAAAAATATTGAGTTAATTAAAAAGATAAGCTTATTTACAATATCTATTATTTTCATTTATTTTTTACTTGATTTAAATAGCATCTCTTTTTCTTTTTTATTTAAACTTTTATAGCCTGATTTTGATATTTTTTCTAAAATAATATCAATTTCATTATTTTTCTTATTTTGTTTTTGATTGTAAATATAGTCACTATCTTTTTCGTTGAACTTAGAACTATTATTAAAAATATTATTAAAAATTTTGCTTGTATTTAGTTGCTTTATATAAATAAAACTAAATATACCACCACCAATATGAGCTAAATATCCTCCGGTGTTACCTCCTGATAAACTTATAATATAATAGATAGTTAAAAAAATCGTAATATTTTTTAGTTTGATCTTTTGAATAAATGGTATTTGAATTTTGTGATTAGGTTTGTAGATAGAAATAGCTATCATAATTGCAAAAATAGAAGCTGATGCTCCAAGTGCTAGCGTATTCTCAATATTTTTCTGTAGCAAAGGAAGATAGTTATAACCTAGAATAAAAAATAAACCACCTGAAATTCCACCTAATATATAAATATAAATTAGTTGTTTTTCATCTAACCATTGTAAAAATATATTTCCAATGAAGTACAGCCAAAGCATATTAAAAATTAAATGAACAAAATTTAAATGGATAAACATGAAAGAAAAAATTGACCAAGGTTGTAATTTAATTAAATTGATTTCAGCAGGTAGATAAAGCTTATTAAAAAATTCGTTTGTATTTATTTCAAATAAAAAAAATATTGATGAACAAACTTTAATGATCACAAAAAAAATAATATTTAAATAAATAATCTTATTTAAGTTGGAACTGAGTTTAAATTCATTGCTTATTTTATTAAATAATATTTTCATTTATTAATAAAAGTTACTGTTATTTTTTCTCCAAAATTGGATAATAAAATATCCTGCAATTGCACCTCCTAAGTGTGCCCAATGCGCAATATTACTTTCAACAGATAATGCATTTATTAACTCTAGACATGCATATCCTAAAACAAAATATTTTGCTTTAATTGGAACTGGTGGAAATAACAAAAACAATTGAGTATTAGGGAAAAGTGTGCCAAAACCTGCTAGCAATCCAAAAACAGCGCCAGATGCTCCAATTGTTGGACTAGATGGTTCTACTAGTAGTTGTATTACACCTGCGCATATTGCAGTTAATAAATAAAAATTTAAAAACCTTTTACTTCCCCATGTATTCTCTAAAACTCTTCCAAACATGTAAAGAGCAAACATATTAAAAAAGAGATGTGATATGCTTCCATGTAAAAAACTATATGTAATAAGTTGATATAAATTAAAATTTTCAGAAAGCACTGGCCATAAATAAAAATTATAAAATGGAAATATCGTAGTTTGTGCAAAAAAAATGAGGCAGTTAATTATGAGTAAGTTTTTAACTACTGGAGGAAGTTCTGAGAATGATGATCTGTACATTTAAAAATTATTTTCTATTTCACTGTTAGTAATCTTTTTAATTATTTTTTTACCGCTGGGACAAGTGTATTGATTTTCACAAGCTAATAATTGTTTAATTAAATCATTCATCTCTAAAGTATTTAAATTCCGTGATGATTTAATTGCCAACTTATTTGATAATGCAATTGCTATTTCTGAATTTATTTTTGTATTCTCGTTTTCATTTTGTTTGTGTAATTCAATGATGTCTTCAATGGTAGATTTAATATCGCTTTCTTTTAAATTATTTGGTATTGAATTAAATTCAACTTTGTTGACGTCTTTAATTTTAATTAGAAATCCAATATTAATTAGCTTCTTTTTAATGTTTTCAATAATTTTTACATCATCAATGCTAAACTCAATAATTTGTTCAAAAAGTAATTTTTGAGAAAGAATAGATCCCTTTTTCATTTTTAAAATCCTGTCATACAATATTCTCTTGTGTGCTCTTCTTTGATGAACAATATTTATTTCATTGTTCGCAAAATAAATTATAAATTTATTACCAAACTGAATTGGTTGTAAATTTTTATCATTTACATTAAATTTAATTATTTCTTCTTGTTTATTCTGTATATTTTCATTAGCAAGGAATTCATTATTAAATGGATTGTAGTTTTTATCAACTTTAATTTTAGGTTCGGAAATATAATTGTTTTTGCTACTTCTATAACTATCTTGGAAGGCAATTTCTTGTGCAAAATCAATTGATGGAGCTATATTGTATTCACCTAATGATTTTCTTGTAGTTGCTCTTAATATTGCATAAATCTCTTTTTCATTTTCAAATTTAATCTCAGTTTTAGTTGGATGAATATTAATATCGATCAAATCTGATTTAATTTTTAAGTTAATAAAATAGCTAGGAAAGTATTTGTCTCCAATTAGATCAGAATAACCTTTTTGAATGGCATGATTTAAATAATTATTTTTAATAAACCTCCCATTTACAAAAAAATATTGTTCACCTCTAGTACGTTTTGCTGCTTCTGGTTTACCAATAAAACCACTTATACTAGCTAAAGAAGTTGTTTCATTAATCGGAACAAGAAGTTCATTTTTTTTGCTTCCTATTATATCAATGATTCTTTTTCTAAAATTTGATTTTTTAAGAAAAAGTATTCTTTTGTTATCACTGTAAAAATGCATTTCTACGTCAGGATTCGCTAGAGCAATTCTAGTAAAGGAGTTTGTAATATGTCGCAACTCAACATTATTACTTTTTAAAAACTTACGTCTTGCAGGAACATTATAAAACAAATTTTTAATGTTAATAGTCGTTCCATTTTGACTAACATATTCAGATTCATCAACTATTTTACCATCGTTTAAAATAATTTTAATTCCAATATTATTTTCTATTTTTTTAGAAATAATCTCCATCATACTGATTGAAGCAATAGATGCTAGAGCTTCACCTCTAAAGCCCATAGTTTTGATCTTAAACAAATCATTAATTTTATTAATTTTTGATGTGTAATGTCTTTTATGGCAGTTTCTTGCATCATTTACACTCATGCCACTTCCATTATCTACAACTTTGATAAGTGACTTGCCAGCATCTTTGATGTATAATTCTATTTTATCTGCTCCTGAGTCGATAGAGTTTTCCATCAATTCTTTAACTGCAGAGGAGGGTCTTTGAATGACCTCGCCAGCAGCAATTTGATTTGCAATTTGCTTAGATAATACTTGAATTAAGTCCAAAAAAATCTATTATTTTATTAATAAATAGTATGCAAGCAAATATAAAATAATTATTAGTATAATTATTCTTGAAAATCTCTTCGAGTTTGTATTATTATTTTTTTTTGAACTAAAATTAATTTTTCTTTTTAAATTATTTTTATTTCTTTTTTTGTCGCTGGTTAAATATCTAGGACTATAATTAAATTTTTTTGGATTTTGAGTTTTAAAAAACGAGGGTAATTTTGGTGGTTGCATGTTCAAAAATAGTTTTTTTATGGTTAATAAATAATTTCTTTTGTAATAGATTTATCACTATTTAATATTTAACATTTTTTAATTTTACATTATGAAAAAACTTTTTGTTCTACTATTTTTTTTTATTGTCTGTAAACAAATTTTAGCTCAAGATAAAGCTGTTTTTTTAAATTCTGAAGGAGTTTGGGTTGATAGTTTATTGTCATTTATGACACAAGAAGAAAAAATTGCTCAATTAATTATGGTTGCAGCATACTCAAATAAAGGAGACAACCACAAAGAAGAAATAACTAAACTTATAGAAGACTATAAAATTGGTGGTTTAATGTTTTTACAAGGATCACCATATAAACAAGCTAAACTTACAAATTTTTTTCAATCAAAATCTAAAATTCCATTAGTTGTTGCTATTGATGCTGAGTGGGGTGTTTCAATGCGTTTAGATTCATCATTAAGATTTCCCTGGCAAATGACTCTTGGTGCTATTGATAATAATAATTTGATTTATGAAATGGGAGTTGAAATTGCCAAACAGTGTAAGTTGTTAGGTATTCACATAAATTTCGCGCCTGTAGTTGATGTTAATTCAAATCCAGATAATCCAATAATTAATAATAGATCTTTTGGTGAAAACCCACAAGCAGTTTCAAAAAAGTCAATAGCATATATGAAAGGTATGCAAGACAATAATATTTTAGCATGTGCAAAACACTTTCCAGGACATGGAGATACAGATGCCGACTCGCATAAAACTTTACCACGACTTAATCATTCTTTAGATAGATTACATGAAATTGATTTAATTCCATTTAAAAGGTTAATAAATAATGGCTTAGGTTCTGTTATGGTTGCTCATCTAAATATTCCTATTCTTGACAGTACAAAAAATATTTCATCATCACTTTCAAAAAATGTAGTAACAGATCTTTTAAAGAACGAGCTTAATTTTAAAGGACTAGCTATTACAGATGCTTTGAATATGAAAGGAGTTTCTAACTATTACAAACCAGGTGATGTTGATGTAAAAGCTTTGCTAGCTGGAAATGATATATTATTGTTTTCTGAGGATGTTCCTAAAGCAATTGACGAGATTAAAAAAGCAATTATTTCAAATAAAATTAGTGAGAAAGAAATAGATGAAAGATGTCGTAAAGTTCTACTAGCTAAGAAGTGGTTAAATTTAGATAAATATAGGCCAGTTGATTTAAATGAAGTAAAACAAAATAAAATTACTTTATCATCTGTAAGTCTAAATAAAAAACTTGTAGAAAATTCAATTACATTATTACAGAACTATAATGAAATTGTTCCAATTAAAAGATTAGATACTTTAAGGATTGCATCTTTATCAATTGGAGAAGCATCTGATGAGTTTAAAAATATGATATCAAATTATGCTGTTATCGATCATTTTCATGTTAGTGAGAATTTAACATATTCTGAACAGCTCAAATTATTAAATAAGCTTGCAAAATACAATTTAGTAATAGCATCGGTTCATAAATCAAATGCTAATGCTTGGAAATCATATAAAATTAATTCAGCAACAGATATTTTACTTCAATCTATTGCATTGCAAAATAAGATGGTTCTTTGCATATTTGCTAACCCATACAGTTTAAATTCTTTACTTTTTACTAATAATTTTGATGCTTTGATTTTGGGCTATCAAAATAGTGATTTATCTCAAAAATCAGTAGCAAAAGCTATTTTTGGTGGTATTGATATAAAAGGTAATATTCCTGTAACAACAAATCATTTTGATATCAATCATGGAATTAAAACAAAGTCTAATAG
>MDSV01128625.1_pt1 | contig 41904 bp, 42 predicted proteins | sample 810851 | NCBI WGS metagenome assembly MDSV01 (sample SAMN05326640, study PRJNA326480) | marine metagenome | isolation source: seawater | place: Atlantic Ocean: North East | collected 2012
AAAAAATTAGCAAACTTAAAATTATGTTTAACACAATTTTTCCCAAAATTCACAAAGAAGGCTATAAATTCTTGGCTATTTCAATAATTGTTACTTTTGTTGTTTTGCTTTTTTCAAATTTTATTGGTTCGTTGTTAATATTAATATCTATATGGGTTTATTACTTTTTTAGAGACCCAGATAGATTTTCGATTAATGATAATAATTTTTTAGTTAGCCCTGCAGATGGGCTAATAACATCTATTACTGAACAAACTGGACCGATAGAACTACAACTAGAAAATACAACTTTTACTAAAGTAAGTATTTTTATGAATGTATTTAATTGTCACGTAAATAGAACCCCTTTGTCTGGAAAAGTTGAAGAAATAAATTATAAGCCTGGAAAATTTTTAAACGCTTCGTTAGATAAAGCTAGCGAAGAAAATGAGAGAAACTATTATAAAATAAAGTGTGGCCAAACTGGCGAAGAGATTGTTATTGTTCAAATTGCAGGTTTGATCGCAAGAAGAATAATTTGTGAAGTGGAACAAGGTCAAGATCTTAAACAAGGTGAACGAATAGGTATGATCCGTTTTGGTAGCAGAGTTGATATTTATTTCAAAAATAAAAAAATCTTAGCAAAAATGGGTCAAAATGTTACTGCAGGGGAAAGTTTAATAGCTTCTAAATAATGGAAGAAAATAAAAAATTTAAAATAGTTTCATCAAAAAAAACAAGATATTTGCTTCCAAACATCCTAACTCTTGGAGGTGTTTGTCTTGGCATAAGTTCAATTAAGTTTTCTATTGATGGCAATTATAGTTTAGCAGTTATTTTTATTATGTTAGCTGCAATTTTAGATGCATTAGATGGTAGAATAGCTCGATTGATTAAAGGAACTTCAGAATTTGGAAAAGAACTTGATTCTTTGACAGACTTCGTAAGCTTTGGGATAGCACCTGTTTTTATACTTTATTTTTGGGAATTAAATAAATATGGTAAAATAGGTTGGGCAATCACATTAATATATTCAGTCTGTTGTGTTTTAAGATTAGCAAGATTTAATTTAACAAAAATTGAAAAAAATCAATCTTGGAAAATTAATTATTTCGAAGGCATCCCAGCACCGGCTGGAGGCATACTAATCTTAACTCCACTTATATTTGAACTTTCTGACTTTAATTTCATTTTGGATATAAAGAATTTTACTCCATTTTTCACATTGATAATTGCAATTTTACTTGTAAGTAAAATACCAACTTTGTCTTTAAAAAAGATATCAATATCTCCAAAAGCAACTGGTTTTATTTTATTAGGGATTGGAGTAATATTTATTTCTTTAATGTTTTTTACATTTGAAATTCTTTTGATTATAAGTTTGGTATATCTTATTTCGATTCCATTAAGTTTTTTTCTTTACAAAAATCAAAGTAAAAGAGAAAGTTTAGAAACATCAGAAGAAGAGCACGAAGATGTTTTGTGATGAAAAAATCAAAAAGAAGAAAAAAAAGTAACACTTGGAAAATTAAACAACATAGAGATCAATTTTTTAAGAAATCAAAAACTTTAGGGTACAGATCAAGAGCAGCATTCAAATTAATTGAACTTGATAAAAAATTTAGATTTTTAAAAGAAAATACAAATCTGCTAGATATTGGCGCTTATCCAGGAGGTTGGTCACAAGTAGCTAGACAAAAAATTGATACTGGAAAAATAATGTCTTTAGACTTAGAAAAGATGGAAGAAATTAAACAAGTCTCTTTTTTACAAGATGATTTTTTAAAGGATAGCACAAGGTTACAAATTTTAAAATTTTTTAAAGGAAATTTAGATGTGATTCTATCCGACATGGCAGCTGACACGACTGGAAACAAGTCTTTAGATTGTATTAGAACTAACCAATTATGTTCAGAGGCTATAGAGTTTTCTTATAAAAATTTGAAAAAAAATGGCGTTTTGGTATCAAAATTATTCATGGGTGAGGATTTTTTGCAGGTGAAGGACTTAGCGAAATCAAAATTTGAGAAAGTACAATTTTTTAAACCCGAGGCCAGTAGAAATGAGTCAAAAGAAACTTATATACATTGCGCTATATTAAAGACTTTATAAATATCAAAAATTGTATATAAGTTTATATGGAAGCAATAAAAGAAGCACTAACTTTTGACGATGTATTACTTTTACCTCGGTTTTCGAAAATTTTACCATCTCAGACAGATATTTCATTAAACTTAACTGGAAAAATTAAGTTAAAAACCCCGTTTTTTTCATCAGCAATGGACACGGTCACAGAGTCATCAATGGCCATTGCTATAGCTAAATCTGGTGGGATAGGTGTGATACATCGAAATTTAGATATTAAAGATCAAAGCAAAGAAGTAGAAAAAGTTAAAAGTAAAAATCTACTCGTAGGATCAGCTATTGGAACGGCAAACGAAGATTTAAAGAGAGCGGAGCGATTAATAGATTATGGGGCAGACTTGATTGTAATTGATACTGCTCACGGTCATAGTGACAAAGTTTTAAAGATGCTATCGAAATTAAAAAAGATTCATCATAAAATTCCTATTTGTGTTGGTAATATTGCAACCGGTGAGGCTGCGAAAAGATTATATAATTCTGGAGCAGATATTATTAAAGTTGGAATTGGCCCAGGTTCTATTTGCATAACAAGAATGATTGCTGGAATTGGAGTACCGCAAATAACTGCAATAATGGAGGTAAAAAAAGCTTTAAAAGGCAAAAATATAAAGATAATCTCTGATGGAGGAATAAAATTTTCAGGAGATATTGCAAAAGCTATTGCTGCAGGTGCAGACGCAATAATGATGGGATCTATATTTGCAGGCACTGAAGAAAGTCCTGGAAAAAAAATTAAGATTAAGAATAAATTTTATAAAAGATATAGAGGAATGGGTTCTATAGGAGCAATGTCAGCAGGATCTTCTAATAGATATTTTCAAAAAAAACATAAGGATAAGTCTAAATTTGTAGCAGAAGGAGTAGATGGTCGCGTTGAATATAAAGGAAATGTATCTAAAATAATTTATCAACTTCAAGGAGGTTTGAGATCATCGATGGGCTATATAGGAGCAAAAAAATTAATAGATATTCAAAAAAATGCTAAATTTATAAAGATTACTAAAGCGGGTTTTTATGAAAGCATGGTTCATAGTGTAAAAATGATTGAAAGTACACCTAACTTCAAGTTATGAAACTTATGAAGATTTTATTTTATTTGATTATACTTACTTTTGTTTCTAACAATTTACTTGCAAAAAATAATTATTTTAACGAGGGGTTAACTTTATTTGAAAATCAAAAATTTGATAAAGCAAAATTTAAATTCGAACAAGATATAGTGCACAATCCAAAAAACGAAAAATCATACTTATATTTATCAAAAATTTTTAATATCAAAAAAGAAAAAGAACTTGAAGAACAAAATTTAAATACTGTAATTTTATTAAATCCAAACAATGAAGAAGCTATTTTTAATTTAGCTGAATTGAAATTAGAGGAGTCGAATTATGAAGAAAGTAAAAAACTAATTGAAAAACTACTTTTAGTATGCAAACAATATTGTCAAAAAAGTAAAAGTCTTCAAACAGAAGTAGACAAATCTTTAAAGAAATAAATGTTGTTTCAAAATCGAGGTGAAAAAATTATAGTTGTAGATTTTGGTTCTCAAGTAACGAAATTAATTGCAAGAAGAATAAGAGAACTGGGGGTTTTTTCTGAGGTAATTACTGTAAAAAATTTAAATAAGATAAAAAATTTTAGTGAAATAAAAGGAATTATTCTATCTGGTGGCCCATCAACAGTTACTCAACAAAATTTTCAAAGAATACCCAAAAAGATATTTTTAAAAAAGATCCCTGTTTTAGGAATTTGTTATGGATTGCAATTAATTTCTAAGTTATTTGGGGGTGCTATTAAATCATCAAAAAAACAACGTGAATTTGGTAGAGCTGTTTTACTTGAAAAAAAAAATTCAATTTTAACAAAAAATTTTTTCAAAAAGAAAAGTAATATCGTTTGGATGAGCCATCAAGATGCTGTTTATAAATTACCTAAAAATTTCAAAATCGTTGCATCAACAAAAGACTCAAAACTTACAATTATTGAAAATGTTAAAAACAAAATATACGGTATACAATTCCATCCAGAGGTTACACATACAAAAAATGGAAAAGAAATATTTAAAAATTTTGTATTTTCTATTTGTAAAATAAAAAAAAGGTGGAGGTTAAATTATGAAAAAAAAAGGTTAATAAGTGAAATAAAAAAAACAGTTAAAAAAGATAAAGTAATTTGTGCTCTTTCTGGCGGGGTAGACAGTAGTGTTGTGGCACTATTAATAAATAAAGCAATTAAAAAAAATTTAGTTTGTATAATGGTTGATACAGGATTAATGAGAAAAGATGAGTTTAAGTACTCTTATCAATTATTTAAAAAAAAATATAAATTAAATTTAAAGTTGATTGATGCTTCTAAGCTATACTTTAAAAATCTTAAAAATGTCGATGACCCAGAAAAAAAAAGAAAAATTATTGGAAATTTGTTTATTAAAATATTTGAAAAAGAGTCAAAAAAATTTAAAAATTTGAAATATCTCGCACAAGGAACACTTTACCCTGATATAATTGAGAGTAAATCTGTTACAGGAAGTAAATCATCAAAAATAAAGTCACACCATAATGTTGGTGGACTACCAAAAAAAATGAATCTTAAACTAATCGAGCCTCTTAGAGACTTTTTTAAAGATGAGGTTAGAATTTTAGGCAAATCCTTAGGACTAAATGATATTATTCGAAACAAACATCCCTTTCCGGGCCCAGGGCTTGCAATTAGAATTATCGGTAAAATTACACCACAGAAAGTTAAAATGTTACAAGAAGCCGATAATATTTTTATAAATGAACTGATTCAAAACAAACTTTATAATAAGATTTGGCAGGCTTATGCAGGGTTACTTCCTATGAAAACAGTTGGAGTAATGGGAGATTCGAGAACATATGAGTACACATGTTTATTAAGAGCAGTTATATCTGAGGATGGCATGACAGCAGATTATTTTAATTTTCCAAAGGATTTCTTGGATAAAATTTCAAATAAAATCATAAATAGAGTACCTGGTATTAATAGAGTAGTGTATGATATAACTTCTAAACCACCCAGCACTATCGAGCTAGAATAATGTCATTAAAAATAAAAAATATTAAAAAGAAAAAGAATAAAATTAAAATTGTTTGTTTAACCGCATATTCAAAGAACATAGCAAAAATTTTAGATAAATATTGTGATATAACTTTAGTAGGGGACTCTCTTGCAAATGTGTTATATGGCATGGAAAATACACATAATCTTACATTAAAAACAATGTTACAACATAGTATCAGTGTAAGAAAATCCGTAAAAAAATCGTTGATGGTAGTAGATATGCCAAAGGGCACTTATAAAAGTCCTGATCAGGCCAAAAAAAATGCAAAAATAATTAAAAAAACCACTAATTGTGATGCTGTTAAAATAGAGAGTAATAATAAAAACTTTAAAATTATTCGGGAAATAACAAAAGCCAATATACCTGTTATGGGACACATTGGTTATACTCCACAATTTAAAAAAAGATTTAAAGTAGAAGGAAGTAATAACAATGAGATTAGAAGACTGATAAAGGAGGCTATTTCTATTGAAAAGGCAGGTGCCTTTTCAATTGTATTGGAATGCATAACACCTAGTACAGCAAAATTAATTACTAAGTTATTAAAAATTCCCACTATAGGAATTGGATCATCAAAGTATTGTGATGGTCAAATATTAGTGACAGATGATATTCTTGGAATGAGTGGATTTTACCCAAAATTTGTTAAAAAATATGTCAATATTAATTCAATAATTGAAAAAGCTGTAAAAAAATATAGTAAAGAAGTTAAAACAAAAAAATTTCCTCAAAACAAAAACTTTTTATATGGAAAATGAAATAGAAAAAAAAGAAGTCAACAAATTTGAAAAGTTAAAAGATTTTTTTAAAGATAATATCAAAATTTTTTCATCTATTATTATACTTATTATTATTGCTGTATTTTGCGCGATATATTTCAATTACCACAATGAAAAAAAAAATGAGAAAATATCAGAAAAATATATAAAGGCAGGCATATATTTATCATCGGCAGATAAAAATAATTCAAAAAAGATTTATGAAGAAATTGTGCAGGCTAAAAATAAATTCTATTCACCGTTAGCATTAGGAAACATAATAGAAAATGAATTAGAAAATGATAATGAAAAAGTTTTAAAACTTTTTAAGGTTGTAGAAGATATTAAGATGAGTAAAAATGATAAGGATTTAGTCAAATTAAAAAAAGCCTTATATTTAAAAAAACATTTTAAAGACACAGAGGGAAATAAATTACTTCAAGACATTATATCAGAAAATTCTATCTGGAAAGATGCTGCTTTAGAATTATTAGAACAGAATTAAAAAATTCTAAATTAAAAGATGAGAAAAATAATTATAATTTTATATTTTTTTATAGCTAGTTGCTCTTTCGATAATAAAACAGGTATTTGGCAAAATGAGAATATAATTGTATCAAAAGAAAATGAAAAGTTTAGAGATTTTAAGACCCTTTATTCAAAAGAAAAGGTATTTGACGCCATCATTAACCCACCATCTAAATTAACAATTGCATTAAATAAAGCCATTACCAATTTAAAATGGACAGATGAATTTTATCAAGCAAACAATAATTTAGATAATTTTAGTTATAAAAATCAAAATAAAATAATTTTCAAAAGCAAGAAATTAACTAAGCACAAAGTAAACGAAAAAATATTATTTGATGGGGAAAATTTAATATTAAATGATAATAAAGGCAATATAATCGTATATTCGGTTGAAAAACTTGAAAATATTTTTTCTTACAATTTTTATAAAAAAAAATACAAAAAACTTAAAAAAAAACTTAATATTTTATTAGAAGATAATATTGTTTATGTAGCAGATGATTTTGGTTATCTTTATGCGCTAGATTATTTAAATAAAAAACTTTTATGGGCTCATAATTATAAGATACCTTTCAGATCAAATTTAAAAATAGTAGATAATAAAATAATTTTGTCTGACCAAAATAACTCAATATTGATAGTAAATAAAAAGACTGGTGTAAAATTAAGAACATTGCCAACTGAAGAGAAGACCTTAAAAAATGAATTCATCAATTCTTTTGCGTTAATTGATAATAAAATATTATTCCTCAATACTTTTGGTACTATTTATGCTTTAGATAGAAAAAATCTTAAAATAAATTGGTTTTTAAATTTAAATCAATCTTTAGATTTAAATCTCAACAATTTATTTTATGCCAATTCAATAGTGTCGGATAACAAAAATGTCGTAATTTCAAGCATTCCTTTTTTATATATCTTAGACTCAAATACAGGCACCACAATATCTAGAGAACCAATTACATCAATATCTAAACCAATAATCACTAAACAGGGATTATTTTTAATTACCCCAGATAATTTACTTGTATACAAAGATTTACAAAAACAAAAAATAATATATTCGATTAGTATCGCAGATGAAGTAGCTAATTATTTAAATAACAAAAAAAAATCCATCATAGTAAAATCTTTTTTTATTGTTAATGGTGAATTATTTATTTTCTTAGAAAATTCTTATTTGGTAAGATTTGATTTGAATGGAAAAATAAAAAAAATCACTAAACTTCCTAGTAAAATTGAAACAACTCCGATATTTATAAACAATTCGATATTATATCTTAGTAAAAAAAATAAGTTGATAATTCTAAATTAATTATTAGACCTACTGCTTAGAAGTGATAATTGCGTTATTTTAGCTTCACCTAAATTATCCATGGGTTTAATAGGGTATTCACCAGTAAAGTAATGATCGCTAAATTGAGGATATAGTTTATTTCTTTCCCCTTTACCTAAAGCTGCATATAAACCATTTAAACTTAAAAACTTTAATGACTTCGCATTAATATAGTCGCACATTTCTTTATTGCTTTTTCTGTGTGCAAGTAGTTCATTTTTTGTAGGCATATCTACACCGTAATAATCTGGAAATTTTATCTCTGGACAAGCTATTCTGACGTGAACTTCTTTAGCACCTGCCTCATAAAGCATCTTAACAATCTTATGACAAGTAGTCCCTCTTACCAATGAGTCATCTATTAAAATTATAGATTTATTTTTTACAATACTCTTTGTTGAACTTAATTTTAATTTTACACCTAAACTCCTAATACTTTGCGTGGGCTCAATAAATGTCCTCCCCACATAATGATTTCTAATTAGCCCTAATTCAAATCTTTTGTTGGAATATTCTGCATAACCAAGAGCTGCGGGAACACCAGAGTCAGGAACTGGGACCACGACATCCGTTGCAATGTCTGTTTCTTTAGCAAGTTGTTTGCCAAAATTTTTTCGATATTCGTAAGCACATTTTCCATCAATTATACTATCAGGTCTAGCAAAATATATATATTCAAATACGCAAGGCCTTACTTTCTGTTTTGGAAAAGGCTTTATGCTTTTTAATTCTTTTTTTTCAACTACTACAATTTCTCCATTTTCTACTTCTCTGATAAATGTAGCTCCAACGATATCCAAAGCACAAGTTTCAGAAGCAAAAATGTAAGAATCTTTTAATTTGCCGATTACTAAAGGTCTTATTCCAAATGGATCTCTGACACCTATAAGTTTTTTATTAGTCATCATCACTAAAGAATACCCCCCTTGTATTTGAAACAATGTATCAATCAATTTATCAATTATTTTTTCTCTCTTAGATTTTGCAACTAGTTGTACGATAGTTTCAGTGTCACTAGTTGTTCTAAAAATCGCTCCATCTTTAACTAAGGATTCTCTTAAGATTAAAGCATTAGTTAAGTTTCCATTATGAGCAACACTCAAGCCCCCCATGTGTAAATCAGCAAAAAACGGTTGTATATTTCTTAAAGATGTGTCGCCAGTTGTTGAATATCTATTATGACCTATTGCAAAGTTACCTGGTAGTTTTTTTATAACTTCGGAATTAGTAAAATGATCACCAACTAATCCTTGTCTTTTTTCCGAGTGATAATTTTTTCCATCAAACGAAACTATTCCACATCCTTCCTGACCTCTATGTTGAAGAGCATGCAAACCAAGGGCTACTAAAGCTGATGAGTCCTCATGGTCTGAAACACCAAAAATTCCACATTCTTCTCTGAGTTTATCTAATTTAAATTTTTTCAATTTTCTCTTTTGTTTCAATAAAATCTTCGCTTGAGGGAAATTCCTCTATTAAGATTTTACTACCATTGTTAATTAAGTTAAATGAGATTGCATCTTTAGTTGATATACTCCAATTTTTATAAGGATAAAACCAATTTAATATTGAAAATATACACACAGATACAATATAACCTTTAAAAAAACCGAATAATAAGCCGAAAGTTTTATCTACCGGCCCAACACCTGTCCAAGTCACTACTTTATTCATAGCTTTTCCAATTAGTATGGTGACGAATAATGTAATTATAAAAATACCTAACCCAAGACCAACATTATTCACAAATTCAGAATCAATGTAATCTGCCACAGTAGGCTGAAACCTAGGAACCAGAATTATAGTGACAATGGTTGAGATTACCCATTTCATAAAAGAAATTAAACTTAATGAAAAGCCTTTCAAATAACATTGAACAATACAATAAATAAATATTAAAGTAACTGACGCATCAAACAAATTGATATTATCTAAAAAATATTCAATTTTCATAAAAATCTAAATATTTTCACCGAAAGGTTTATAAATTAATAATAATTTAGGCAGTAAAGTTAAAACAGAAATCATAGCAAGCAACATTGCTATACCTGTAAAAACACCAAAATATATAGTAGGAATAAAATTAGATAATATCAGAATTGAAAAGCCAAACACTATTGTTATTGATGTATTCAAAATAGCAATACCTACGGTATTGTGACATCTGTCTAAAGTTTTGTTGTAATCTTTAATTTTTTTAAATTCTTCTTTAAATCTGTAAATATAATGAATACTGTTATCAACTGCTATTCCGATAGTTATTGCAGCAATAGTTATTGTCATCATGTCTAAAGGTATGCCTAAAAGACCAATTATTCCTAGAATAAAAAAAGCAGCAATAAAATTTGGCACAACCCCAATCAATGATAATGTTATATTTCTAAATAATAAAAAAAACATTGCAAAAATTCCAAGAATTACGATTCCCAAAGTTAGAATTTGGGATTTAAATAAACTTTGAAGTAAGTTATTGAACAAAATTAAAACTCCAGTCAATCTATACTCATTTTTTTCTAAACCTAATTTTGTACTTAAATCTTTATTTATCCTATTGATTAATTCATTTCTTCTTAAATTTTCTAATGAATCTTTTATTCTTACCGTTATTCTAGCCTCATCTTTTTCAACTGAAATATAAGGTGAGATTATTTCTTTTTTTATTTCTTCAGGAATTTTGCTATATAAAACTGCTATCTCTAAACTTTGTAATTTTTTATCGTTCAAATCTTCTGCCACTCTTAATATTGAGCCAAAAGACAATACTTTACCTATTTCAGGAAGAGAGTCCAAATAATCATGCACTTTTAAGATCTTATCCATTTTGTCTCTTGTGAACCAATATTTTGATTTATCCTCGCTAGATTCTTCTTCATCCCACTCTGAAAATTCATCATCTGACTCTTCAGTTTTTTTTATTGGAAACTTTAAGATAATATTTAGCGGTGTTGTGCCGCCTAGATCATCATCAATTTTCTTCATCCCTTTGTAAATTTCGGTTTCTTTATCAAAATAATTTATAAAGCTATTTTCAACTTCTAATTTAGAAATACCAATTAAACTTGCAATAACAATAATTATTGTAAAACTAAAAATTAAAAATTTATTTTTTTTTGCAATTGATCCTAGCATTGACGTGATAACCGATTTTTCTGTGTCCTTTATATTAATTTCATTTTCAGAGGAAAAAACGTTTATCAATGATGGCAAAAGAAGAAACGTAACAAATATAGATACAATTAATCCTAAAGTCATCATCCAACCAAAATCGATTATTGGTTTAATTCCGCTAAATATTAGAGATAGAAAAGCACAGATTGTTGTTAAGACAGTATATAGAATTGGCAACATCATCTTTTTACTTGCCTCGAGCACTGCTTCATTTTTGTTTAAACTAGGATATTCTTTTTTTAATTGTAGAAACCTTACCGTGACATGAATGTTCATTGCCATATTTAGAATTAACATCAATGCAATGAAGTTTGATGAGATTACAGTGACTTTCCACCCGATTAATCCCAACAAACCTATCATTATAACTACTGAAGTTGCACAACCAAGAAGAGGTAACACTACCCATTTTATGTTTTTAAAAATAAACCAAAGAGTTAGCACAATAAAGATAAATACACCGAAACCAAAAACCATTATATCACTTTTAATAAAACTCATCATATCATCGGCAATCATCGGAATGCCACCTAAGTGAATTTTTGCATTTTCACCGTATTTGTTTATTACATCTCTTATTTCAGTTATATTCTGATGGTTTCTTAAATTATAAAGATTCTTGTAATCTTCATATTCTTTAAGAAACTTTTTGTAATTTATTTTCTCTTCTTTATTCAAACCTTGATCTTTTAATTGATTATAATATTTATCTTTAACTTCAATGAATTCTGATAATCTTTGATCTTTTTTTAAATAAACAACTATTCCTGATGTTTTTCCATCTTCACTGATGACGTAATTTCTATAAATTGGACTATTAATAATTTCTTCAAAACCTCTTTTCCTGTCAATTTCTGGGTAAGCTAAAGTCTTGTAATTTTTTAATCGATCCATTAAACCTTCGTCAGTACTTTTTAACAGCGGAACATCGATTACAGTTATTACACTGTCTACCCACGTTAATTTTTCAATTTTAGATTTTAATAATTGTAAATTTAGTATTGTTTCTTTATCAGTAAAACTTGAGACTGGAGTATAAGTCAATACTAAAAAGTCTTTAGATTTGTATCTTTTATTTACCTCTCTTAAATATTTTAGATCTTTGTCACCTTCTAATAGTAAAGCATCAGAAGAGGCATCTAGATTAAAATTTTTTGCGTGATATAATGAAAAAATAACAACTGTAGATAATAGCAAAAGTGTTATTTTTGGAAAATCTATTATTATTTTTTTATAAATATAAGACCACATCGAGATATTTCAGATATATCTTAATTTTTTTATAACTAAAGAAAAAATTAGGTCTAATTTTTCCTTAAATCTTTAAATTTTGTATAAATTCCTTCAAATTCAACTTTTACTGTGCCAGTTGGCCCATGTCTCTGCTTGCCTAAAATGATGTCAGCAAGTCCATTTACATCATTCATTTTAGATTGCCACTCTGCATGTTCAATTGATCCTAATTTTGGTTGCTTTCTCTCCAAGTAATATGCCTCTCTATAAACAAACATGACAACATCAGCATCTTGTTCAATTGACCCTGACTCCCGTAAATCTGCTAATTGAGGCTGTTTATCATCTCTTTGTTCGACCGCTCGAGACAATTGCGATAACGCTAAAACAGGAACACCCAACTCTTTTGCCAAAGCTTTTAACCCCTGTGTGATTTCCGAGATTTCTTGAACTCTGCCTTCATTTTTAATCGAACTAGAACGCATCAATTGTATATAATCAACAACAATAAGACTAACACCAAAAAGCCTTTTTATTCTTCTAGCCCTATTACTTAGAGTTGCAATTGTTATAGCTGGAGTTTCATCAATAAAAAGTGGAAGATTATATATGTTTCTTGAAGTTTCAATGTATCTATTTATTTCTTCTTCAGTTACTTTTCCTCTTCTTATATCATCTGATCTAATTCTAGATTGTTCTGATAAAATTCTAGTGGATAATTGTTCTGATGACATTTCAAGTGAAAAAAAAGCGATAGAAGACTTTTCTTGTCTGCTTAAAATAGTCTGAGCAGCATGATAAGCAATGTTAGTTGCCAAAGCAGTTTTACCCATCGAAGGTCTTCCAGCAAGTATTACTAAATCAGATTTATGTAGTCCTCCTAATTTTTCGTCTAAATCTGTTAAACCAGTTGGGACACCAACAATACCTCTGTCATTTTTCATAGCTAAAGTAGCCATTTCGATTGTTTGATCTAATGCTTGATTAAATTTTAAAAAAGATTGAGAAAAACTCCCTCTTTCAGCTAGATCAAACAGAGACTTTTCAGTACTCTCAATAATTTTTTCTGCACTTTGATCTTTAGAGTTTAAAGTTTCAGAAGATAAATTATCTGATATCATTACTAATTCTCTTCTTAAGTACATTTCGTGAATTACTTTAGCATAATCGATAGCTTGTTTTACTGAACTGGAAAATCTAGTTAATTTTACTAAATACTCTGTACCACCAACTTCACTTAACATGTTGTCTTTTTCAAAATAATTTTTCAATGTAATAGGATTAGCTATCATGCCTTTATTATTTAGTGTTTCAATTACTTCATAAATTTTAGTATGTGCTGGATCATAAAAACTTGTATGATTTATGATTGTGGAAACTTCATCGATGATATCGTTATTGACTAAAATAGATCCGATTAATGCTTGTTCCGCTTCTAAATTGGATGGCTGCTTTTTACTCAATTCATTATTAGGGATTTTAACTTTTTCCATTTTTGAATATTAATGGGTGGAAAAAACAATTAAAGATAAAAGTTACACACTTTTTTTGTATGTCTGTGGAAAAGTTATACGGATTGAATTTTGTCTATTTTAATTGATATTTTTGCTGAAACCTCAGCATGAAACAATAAATCAACTTTATATAATCCAATTTTATTTAATTCACTTTTTAAAACTATTTGCGAAGGTTTAATTTCTAATTTCATCTTATCAAAAATTGCTGTTGAAATTTCTCTTGGTTTAATAGAACCATACAATTCTCCATTTTCTTTACTTTCTTTATTGAATACAAAAGATTTATTATTAATTAATTTAGCTGTTTCTTTAAGCTTATTCTTTAATTCGACATTTTTTTTATTCAATTCATCCTTTTTTTTAGAAACAAATTCTTGATTTTCTTTATTGAATCTTAATGCCTTGCCTTTTTTTAAAAGAAAATTTCTACCGTATCCAGGTTTGACTTTTACTTTATCACCTACATTTCCGAGATTCATAATATTTTCTAAAAGAATAAGTTCCATTGTTAAATTAATCCTAATATTTTTGCTTTTTTTATTTCTTTAGTTAGTTTTTTTTGTTTACCACTTGAAACAGAGGTAATTTTTGAAGAAAGTATTTTATCATTCTCTGAGACATATTTTTTTAACAGGCTAATATTTTTGTAGTCTATAACGGGGGCATTTTTTACAGACAAAGGACAAGTTTTATTAAATCTACCCTCTGATTTTTGAAAAAGACTAAGTTTATTTAGAGAGTTGCTGCCTCTATTTTGAAATCTTTTGCCTTTTCTTTTCATTTACTCTCTTTCTTAAAATACTCAATTTTAGTATCTAAATTTTTATATTTAACAATCAAATGTCTTAGAATTGAATTATCAATCTTAATTTTTTTATTAATTTCCTTTAAAGTATCCTGATTTCCTTTAAATTTAAAATGAATATAGAATGCCTTATTATACTTTTTTATTTTCCTAGCAAGATTAAGCAATCCCCATTCCTCAATTTTTAATACCTTACCGGAACTCTTGTTTATGAGATCATTATATTTATCTCTTAATTTCTCAAGTTCAGCTTTTGGCAGATCCTGTTTAGCAACTAAAGTATTTTCATAAAATGACATAAGTAAAATTTATTGTTTATTAATTAGCTTTAAAGTACATAATTGTAAAAAAAGCTTTATACTATAATAGATATTTATATCAATACTAATTATATTAGATTAAAAGCTAAATATATGAATGCTATACTCTTTCCAGGACAAGGCTCACAAATAGTGGGTATGGGATCAGAATTTTACAACAATTTTAAGATTGCGAAAAAAATATTCGATGAGTCTGATGAATATCTAAAATTCAAGATTTCACAAATTATTTTAGAAGGACCAGAGGACAAACTTAGATTAACCCAAAACACCCAACCAGCAATATTAATCGTAAGTTATGTAATTTTTTCTATTTTAAAAAAAGAATTTAATTTTAATTTTGACGCTACCAAATTTTTTGCTGGGCATTCATTAGGTGAGTATAGCGCCTTATTATGCTCTGAGTCATTAGAGTTTAAAGATGCATTATTATTAATTTATGAAAGAGGCAAAGCCATGCAAGAAGCAGTTCCTATTGGCAAAGGTAGTATGATTGCGATACTCGGTTCAAAAATTGATGAAATTAATAATTTTTTAAAAGAAGCTAGAAAAAAAGGTGTTTGTGAAATAGCTAATGATAACGCTGAGGGACAAACTATTATTAGTGGTAATGTAGAAAGTATAGATATGTTAAAAGAAATTTTAAAAGCTAACAAAAAAAAAGTCATACCTTTAAATGTAAGCGCTCCTTTTCATTGCTCTTTAATGCGTTCAGCGGCAGATACGATGAAGGAAAAAATAAATTCAGTAAATTTTAAAAGACCCCTTTTTAATATTATTCCAAATGTTACAACTAGGCCTGAAAATAACCCAGAGAATATAAAAAGATTATTAATCGAACAAATTTATTCTACTGTAAGGTGGAGAGAAAGTATAATAAATATGTCAAAAGAACAAATTAATACTTTTATAGAAATTGGACCTGGAAAAGTTTTATCAGGCATGGTTAAAAGAACTATAAAAAATATAAATTGCTTTAGTATAAATTCAATAGATGATATGACAAAAACTACTAATGAACTTAAAAAATAAAAAAGTAATTATTACTGGTGCTACTGGCGGGATTGGAAAAAGTCTTGTTAAAAAATTTTCTGAATGTGGAGCGCATGTTTTAGCAACTGGAACAAAAGATGATAAGTTAAATAATTTAAAAAAAGATTTTAACAAAATTTTTGTTGAAAAATTTAATTTAGATAATCATGGAAAAATTGAGCAATTTATTGAGGAAGCTAGTAACAAACTTGGGGGAATTGATATACTTATTAATAACGCTGGAATAAATTTAGACAATATATCAATAAGATTAACAGAAGAAAATTGGAAAAAGGTTTTAGATATAAATTTAACAGCTACTTTTTTAATGTGTAAATTTGCGATTAAAAAAATGTTAAAAAACAAATCTGGAAAGATAGTTAATATTACTTCAATTGTTGGTCACACCGGAAACTTAGGTCAATCCAATTATTCTGCATCAAAAGCAGGTATAGTCGCTTTTTCAAAAAGTTTGGCAATTGAATATGCAAAAAAAAATATTAATATAAACTGTGTTTCACCTGGGTTTATAAAAACCGAAATGACCGATAAAATTAATGAAGAATTCAAAAAGATGTTGATAAGCAAGATTCCATCAGGGGACTTAGGAACTGGAGAAGATGTTTCTAATTGTGTGGCATTTTTAGCTTCAGATTTATCAAATTACATTAATGGAGAAACCATTCACGTAAATGGTGGAATGTATATGGCTTGACAATTTCATTTAATAATCTATTAAGAAATTATTACAAAAAAAACAAAAGGTATTAATGTCAGAAATAAAAGGAAAAATTAAAAAAATAGTTGCAGATCACCTTGGAATAGAGGAAGAAAAAGTTACTGAAGAAGCAAGTTTTATAGACGATTTAGGTGCAGATAGTTTAGATACTGTTGAATTAGTAATGGCATTTGAGGAGGAATTCGGTTCTGAGATTTCAGATAGTGAAGCTGAAAAAATATTGACCGTAGGTGATGCAATTAAATTTATTGAGAGTAAAACTAATCAATAATTGAAATTAAAAGATGAGCCCTGATGTAAAAAATATCATGCTGATATTGTCATCTCCATCAGGCGCTGGAAAAACAACAATTACAAAAAAAATTCAACAAAAATATCAATCGTTTAAAATTTCAGTTTCACACACTACTAGAAAACCAAGGTCTAATGAAGTGAATGGTGTTGACTATAACTTTATTTCACATGAGGAATTTGAAACACTTATTAAAGATAATGAATTTTATGAATATGCAAAAATTTTTGATAATTATTACGGCACTTTAAAGAAAACCGTAGATGATCTAATTAAAAAAAATGATGTCATATTTGATATAGATTGGCAAGGTACTAAGCAGCTATCTAAATTCAAAAATTTAAATCTTGTAAAAATTTATTTATTACCACCAAATAAGGATGAATTAAAAAAAAGATTAATCAAAAGAGACTCCGAATCATTACATGAAGTAGAAAAAAGATTTAAGGCTTTCGATGAAGATGTGAAACATTGGAAAGACTATGATTATATATTGATTAATGAAAATTTAGAAAGTTGTTACAAGCAAATAGAAAAAATTATTTCAAATCATAAAAAAGAATTATCTAATTATTCTCAAATAATTCAGTAATTTGATAGTATATTTCAGGTTTAACTTCTGAAGGTCTTAATCTTACATTTAAATCTTTGACAACATTATTATAATTTTTTTTGAAAATTTTTTTAACACTTTTATTTATCATTTTTCTTCTACTTGAAAAAAAAATGTTAGTTATTTTTTCCAGATTATCTAAATTCTTTATATAAAAATTTTTTTTTCTTTTTGGTTTAAAAAATAGGACTGTTGAATTTACTTTTGGTTTTGGAAAAAAACAATACGGTGATACATCAAATTTTTTTAAAATATCAAGTCTATAGCTTGATAATATTGATAGCCTTCCGTATTTTGATGTATTAAATTTTCCAATAATTCTATCAGCCATTTCTTTTTGAAACATAAATACTACATCAGTATAATTAGGTGGCCATGATTTAAACTTTATTATCTTAACTAAAACTTGCGAAGAAATGTTGTATGGAAGATTTCCAAAAATGATAGTATTTTTTTTTATTTTCTTTTCGATCTCAAATTTTAGTATATCTTTATTAAAAATTTCAATCTTTTTATTATCTTTATATTTTTTCTTTAATTCGCCAAATATTGTAAAATCTTTTTCAACTAAAATAAGAGATTTAGGATTTTTTTTTAAAATTTCGTTGGTTAGAGCTCCTTTTCCTGGCCCTATCTCTAAAATATTTTTATTAGAAATATCAATTAGCCCAATAATTTTTCTTATTATATTTTTATCTAGTAAAAAATTTTGTCCAAGAGACTTTTTTGGTGAAATCATTAATTAAGATTGTTAATGAAATTAATACATTTTAGCAAACTAAGGCAGCTAGCTTTATTTTTTCCAACCAGATCAGAAGCTGGTCCATGATCAGGAGAGACTCTTAAGTATTTTAAACCAAGCGTCAAATTTATTGCGTCGAAATGAAATAAAGTTTTGAAAGGTGTGAGAACCTGATCGTGATACATGCCTACGATTACATCAATTTTTTTATAATTGTTTATAAATATAGTGTCAGCTGAGTAAGGTCCTTTAATGTTTAAGCCGTATTCTTTCAAGTATTTTATTGCCGGCAAAATTTCAATTATTTCCTTAGAATTTTTTCTGAATTCAGCATTATGTGGGTTAAGCCCCAAAACTGCAATTGCAGGTTTTTTTTTAAATATCTTTTTAAAATATTTATTTAATGTTTTCATTTTATTAATTATTATTTTTTGGTTTATAGAATTTGAAACTTTATTTAAATCTATATGTGTAGTGATAGGAACAACCGAAAGTTTATCATTATGTATAACCATTACTTCTGAATTATCCTTAATTTTACATTTAGAAGCAAAAAATTCGGTAACTCCTACTTTGTGAGAAGACTGGATCAATTTTTTGTTAATTGGGCAATTTATTAAACCTTTAATATTATGCTCTGTCGCTAATTGATGAGCAATGTTTAAACTATTTATAACATATTTTTTGGCATTTTTTGACGGGACATTAAAAGGATGTTTAAATTTTAGTGGTACATCAATGATTTTAAATTTATTAGAGTTAACAACTTTATCTAAATGATTTATTTTAACAAAAATGTTCTTTTTTTTTAATTTTTTGATTTGGCTTAATATTAAATCATAATTTCCAATTAAAAATATATTTTTTCTCAACTTCGAATTTAATTTATTCCAAGTTTTATAAATTATTTCTGAATTTATACTATGTGGATCTCCACAAACTATTATTATTTTTTTTTTCATCTTATATTGATAAAAGTATTATTCTTAACCTTTGTCAGGTGGCTATTAGAGAAAAGATTGAGTAGTTCATTTTTTTTACTAACAATTATATTATTTTTCATTAACTCAACATTTTCTTTTGTTATATTAGTTTCACGTTTATTTAATATTTTTAAAAACAAAATAGAATTAGCTTTTAAAATTGGATCAGATATTTCTCCTATTTTCATTCTAGACAAACTATCAGCGATATTTTTTGATAATGAGTTGATACTTATCCATCCTAATTTACCGCCATCCATGTTTGATGGAGACACACTATATTTGATAGCTGCATTTTCAAATCCAATCAAATTAATCTCTTTTTTTAAGTCATTAATTTTGTTTTCTTCATTTTGCTTCTCATTCAATATCTCAATTTCTGCTAGCTCGTATTCTACTAGATTTTTTTGTTTTTTTACAAACTGATTGAGTTCTTCATTGATTTGATTTTCATCTAAAAAGACTTTTTCTCTATATAATTGAAAAATCAGTTTTTGCCATGCAAATTCTGTTTTAATTTCATCAATATACAAATCATAATTTAAATTATTCGTTAGGAAGATTTTTTTCAAACCTTCGGAGTCAGTATTATATCTTGAAGACACTTTTTTAAGATGATCGTTAACTGCTTGAATATTAGTAGATATATTTTTTTTATTAACTTCATTTTTTTTAAGTTTATAATTTACTAAAGATCTTAATGCTGATTGTTTATTACTGTTAACATTTGACTGATTAATTTCTTGATTATTCAAAATGAGATTAGTAATTATCTTATTTTTTAGTTCGTGAGATGTTACTATTTGTTCTCCAACATTAGCTATGATCTTGTTTTGTAAATTAGCTAAAGTTATACTGTTAGGTAACAATATTAAGAACATAACAAGTGTTATTTTAATTAGACTTTTCATTTACTGACTAAAAGAGGGTGAATTAATATTACCAAAAGGCACAATAGTTATTTTAAACATTAATGAATTTTCAGGTTCTAGCTCAGAGTCATTATAAAACTCTCTTCTGTATACTAGTCCTGCTCTTAAACAATCATTAATATACTCATAACTTAAATCATAATACTCGGCAGAATTTGTAATTAAGTTTCTTTTGGTTGAAGCGGCAAATAGACCATTTTCACCTTTAGCAATTTCCAATCCTGCTTTAAGATATTCTTGGTTACCTATATGCTCCTTTTCTTCCAGATAGTTTAAATTAAAGTTAATGGTATCAAAGTTGAATTTTGTTTCAAACTCATTATAGTTTAAATCTTTGTAGTTTTGATCTAATGAGAAGTTATAAGAAAAAGCTACATTATTATTAATATTAAAATTTGATGACCCAACAACATCTGAAAATCTCTGATCTAAGCCAGAAGAAGACGGCATTCGATCATTTTCTTTTACATTTATTATTTGTCCTAATGAAAAGTTAATTTTTTCAATTTTAGTTTTTTCAACTTTATAATCAAATCCCAATGTAGCACTCGAGCCACTTTCGAAATTATTTAAAGAGTCTAGTCTATCAAGTGAAAATATATTTAAATTGTTTAATCGCGTATTATCTGTCTCTCTTCTCATATGTTCAGGAGAGTATCTGAATAATGCTTTAGGTGTTAAAAAATGTGTTGCGTCGTTTGTTTTTTTTAATAAATCAATTTTCGTTAAAAAACCTAGAGCTCCAAAAAGCTCATGAGTAGTTTCATCTTTAAATTCATCAGTATTTTTTGCCTCATAATTTACATTTTTAATCTTACCAAGTAAATTGCCAGTCCAACCTGACTGATAGTTAATATTCCTAAATTTCCAATCAATATTGTTAACAAAAAATTTAGTAAATTTATTTGTATCATAATTATGAACTTTTAAATTTGATTGAAAATCTGCATTACCATATTTATTGTTTGTAAATAAATTTTTATCAAAAATAATTTCAGGAAGTATATATTCATATTTATCATTGTAATCATCTTTAAGAGTTTCATAAGCACTTGCTTTTAAACCTATAAAAAGATCTTCATTTTCATGAGAAAAATCTAAAGTATTCTCTAATGAGTCGGTTTCGTATTCGACTAAGTCTGTTTTTACTTTATATAATTTTAAATATTTATTATTCGATACATTTTGAAAAGTTAATTCAAAATTATTGTCAGAGTCATTATTGCCTTTAAAACTTTTTACAAATTTTGAGAAAAAATGCGATTTAGATCCAGCTGTTTTTGTTGATGTAGTATTTTTATACCCCTCTGTATAACCAAAATCTGAAACAAAATATGATTTTTCAAAAGCATGACGATATTCACCCAAAACCAAAGGGTGTTCAGATGTAAAAAATTTACTTGTCAATGTAAAGTCTTTGTTTTTTCCTAAGTCCCAGTAGTAAGGAACTCCAAAACTAGTTCCTAAATTCTTAGAGTCAGAAAATGTGGGTGGCAAAAAACCAGACCTTCTTTCTACTGTTGGATCAGGATGAGATAACTTAGGGAAATAAAATATTGGAAAGTCATAAACTTTTAAAACAGCATTATCATAATAAATAGTTTTTTTCTTTTTGTCATGAATCATATTGCTTGCTTGTAGTGACCACGGTGGACATTTATCATCTTTTCTATAATCACAAATCGTAAATACACTTTTTGAGAATTCGCTTTGACCTTCTTTAAAATTAATAGTATTCGCAAAAACCCTTGGTTTATTTTTTTCATTTATCTTGAAAGAATCTTGGTTAAGAAATGCTTTAATATCAGTTCCTATAATTTCTCTTTTTTTTTCGTCAATATAAATTTGAGAAAAGGAGTAAGAGTTGTCTTTTGAGTCTAATAATTTTATTTTACCGACAGATTTAAAAAAATTATTTTTTGTAGAATATTCAAAATTTTCTAAATATATTTCATTTTTATCTAAATCTTTTATAATCGAAGGTTTATTAGATTTTATTAAAAAGTTTTTATTATCAAAAATTACATCTTTTCCCATTAAAGAAAAACCTTGAGAAGTTAAGATGCTAGTCTCACCTTTGCTTATAAGTAATTTAAGGTCTTTATCATAATCAGCATGTTGTGTTTTAAATTCATTTTTTGATTCATCGGTAGCTATAACATCACCTTTAAAAACTGTTAATTTTGTTTTTTTATTTACAGTTATGTTTAAAGCTTCAATACTTAAATTGTTAGCGATCGAATTGGTGAAGATAAATAAAAAAAATACAGACAGTAAAATTTTATTTTTCATTAATTTGCAAAATTCCAATTGAGCTTAATAAACCGATTGACACCACTGGTATCCAAGCGGACAAAGATAAAGATATTCTATCAGTTTGACCCAATGCTAGAGATAAATCTTTAAAATAGTATATTGCTACGCACGCAATAATTCCAACAACTAAAAATGTAAAATTATTTGATTTTTTGAGTGTACTCATTGTCAGAATCGCTGATAAGGCAGTCATTATAAATAAAAAGAATGGCAATGATAACATTGAATTCAAATTTTGATCTAAATATATTTTATTATATCCTCTATCTTGAAGATTTTGATAATTTAAAATTAAGTCAAGAAAAGACATTGTGTCGAAATTTTTAAATAAACTGTTTATCTTTTCAAAATTATATTCTGAATAAATTGAATATGATGGAAGTATTTCTTTAACTTTTTCATCAGATAGACCAATATTAAATTTTTCAATAATGACATCATCCAAAATCCACTCATTATTTTCAATATTTCCCGTTTTAGCACTAATTTTTTTGTCAAGATAATAATCTTCATTCAAAATAAAAATTGTAATATTTTTTAGTAAATTGTTTCTTGTTTCATCTGCTGAAATAATTCTATATCCGTTTTGTATATTTTCTTTAATCCATAAACCATTTTTGTTAATTGATACGAGATGATCTATATCATTAGAATAATTTGACTTAGTTTGTTCATAATATTTCATCATTGTTGAGGTTATAGGATTAATCGTAAACAAAACAAACCATCCAAATAAAAAACTCGACAAGCCCAACATAAAAAAGATTTTAAAATTTGAATAGCCAAAAATCTTTAGTGTTATCAAATCCTTACTATTTCTAAGTTGTAATAAATACCACATGCTTGAAATAAAAATGATAAATGGAAGTAATTTAACTATAAGGCTTGGGATGAATAAAGATGTTAAAATAAGTGGTAAAAAAAGCGAAGTATTGATATTTTTAAAAAATTCAATTTCTTCGAATAGATTTAAAATTAATCCAAAACTGTAAAATATTAACATTACTTTTAAAATAGTTTTAAAATAATTTGATAATAAATATTGGAATAATATTTTTTTCATTTTATCACAGACTCGTTAGAAAATTTATATATCAATACCAAATAAATTAAAGGTATTAAGATAAGAGGAGAAATTAAAAATAGAAATGCAATTATTTTAGACAATCCGGTATAGCGAATTATTAACTCTGCATAAAGCAGTACAATAAAACTTAAAAGAAAAATTAAATATTTTTTAAAATTTTTATTTCGTGGTTTATTCTTGACAAGTAAAAAAGAGCATAAAAGAGAGATTATAGGGATATAAAATGGAAGAACAATTCTTCTATTTAATACAGTTATAATTTCTTTTTTCGTATTAGAATTACAGTTTATAATTTTGTCAATTGAAGATTTTGGAAATAAAAAACATTTTAATAAAATTATTGTAGAGGTTTCTTGAAGTTTAGGTTGCTTAATAGTATCAGTTTGTAAATTTTTTAAGTCAATATTTAGTTGTTCAAATTTAACAATATTATTCTTTGAATTATCAATATTTGTTGAAATGATTTGTCCATTAAATAAAACCATTTTTTTTTCTCCAACAATTCCCTTTTCTGATAAAATTGTTGTTGAAAATTCATTTGACTTTTCAGAAGTCAAATTTTTCAATGTATTTGACTTATCAAATATAAAAACATTCTGAATTTCATTTTTGACTTTTTTTTCTACCATAAACGTAAATCCCTGAAAAGAGTCGCTAAATTGATTTACTCTAATTGTAGGTAGGAAAGAATTAAATCCTTGTGCACCAATTAAAATTCTTGATTTATTCAAGACTAATGGCGTAATAACAGTTGAACAAATCAAATAAAATAAAAGTACGAAAGAAGATATAATGAAAAAAATATTTACTATTTTTATTTTTTTTACACCAGAAGTCCATAATATGATAAATTCATTTTCTTGAATTTGCTTTAAGATAAAAATTATTAGTGCCAATAGGAATGATAGAGGTATAAATTTGGTTAATATTCCAAAAAGATTTAAAAAGGAATATTGAAAATAAGTTGAAACAGAATATCCGCTCTCCACAATTAAATCTAAGAAATTAACTGCTCTTACAGTCCATGCTATAAGGGACAATCCAAGAAGTATGACAAAAAAAGTCTTGAGTATCTCTTTTATGAAGTTTTGATAAATTTTGTTTTGTAGCATGGTTATTTAATGTATATAAATAAAGCAACCTTGTAAAAAATTCAATCTATGGTTTAAATATGATCGATTTTACGTTGAAAATAGATATATTAGGACTTATATACCACTCATCCCAAATAGGATTATTAAAAATTTATGTCAATAAAAATTAACTATTCAAATAAATCAAGCATCAATCTTACAGGCAATCTAGTCTTATTTTCAAATGATAAATTTAATGTAAATAATTTAAAAAAATATCTATCAAATTCAGAGAATTCATACATAAGCGATTTATTGAAAACTAGTGACTTAAAAAAAAATTTATTTGTTTTTGAGGTGAATTCAAAAAAAAAAATTGTTTTAATATCAATTAAAAACGATCTTAAAACTTTTGATATAGAAAATTTAGGAGCAGAATTTTATGAACGAATTAATTACGGAAAGAATAGCGAATATTCTATAATCTCTGACAGCGCAGCATCTAAAGAACATAATTTTTTAGGTTATTTTCTTCATGGAGTAAAATTAAAATCTTATGAATTTAAAAAATATAAAACAAAAAAAGATACAAGACTAATTACTGTAAACGTAATAGGAACAAAAAATAAACCTTCGATTCAAACTCAAGTAAGATTTAAAGCTTTGGAAGAAGGAACTTTTTTTGCAAGAGATTTGGTTTCTGAACCAGGAAATGTTTTACATCCAGACGAGTACGCAAAAAGAATAAATTCTTTAAAAAAAGATGGTTTGAAAATAAATATATATGATGAAAAAAAATTAAAAAAACTTGGTATGCACGCTTTACTTGGTGTAGGGCAAGGAAGTATTAGAGGTTCATATCTTGTTACTATGGAATGGAACGGGGCAAAAAATAATTCACAACCTTTAGCTTTTGTTGGTAAAGGAGTTTGTTTTGATACAGGAGGTTATTCTTTAAAGCCAGCAAGATTCATGGAAGACATGACCTACGATATGGCAGGTTCAGCAACTGTAGTAGGTTTGATGAAAAACTTAGCACTTAGGAAAGCTAAGATTAATGCAGTTGGAGTTGTAGGTCTGGTTGAAAATATGGTAAGTGGAAATGCCCAGAGACCAGGAGATATTGTAAAATCTTACAGTGGAAAAACAATAGAGGTGTTAAACACTGATGCAGAGGGACGACTAGTTCTAGCTGATGCACTGACATTCACAGAAAAAAAATTTAAACCAAAATTTATTGTTGATCTAGCTACTTTAACAGGTGCAATTATAGTTTGTTTAGGTTCAGAATATGCAGGTTTATTTTCTAATGATGATAAACTTTCTAAACAAATTTTAGACGCTGGCGAAAAAGTAGAGGAAAAAGTTTGGAGAATGCCTCTTCACAAAAATTACGATAAGCTTATGAATTCTAAAAATGCAGATATGCAGAATATAAATTATATAGGTGGAGCAGGATCAACAACAGCTGCACAATTTTTACAGAGATTTATCTTAAATAAAACTCCTTGGGCCCATTTAGATATTGCTGGAATGGCTTTTTCGAAATATGGAGGAGCTTTAAATTCTAAAGGAGCAACAGGATTTGGTGTTAGATTATTAAACCAGCTCGTAGAAAAAAATTATGAGTAATATCGAACAAACTCTTTCAATTATAAAACCCGATGCAGTTGAGAGAAACTTGATTGAAGAAATTAAATCTATCTTCGTAAGTAATAATCTTATAATCAAAGAAGCTAAAAAAATTCATGTTACAAAAGAGGAAGCAGCTGAATTTTATAAGGTTCATCAATCAAAACCATTCTACGACAATCTTTGCACATATTTATCATCTGGACCGATTGTAGTGATGATTTTAGAGGGAGAAAATGCAGTGATAACAAACAGAAAATTAATGGGGGCTACAGACCCCAAAAATGCAGAAGAAAAGACCATAAGAAAGCTGTACGGAATATCAATAGATAAAAATTCGGTTCATGGATCGGATTCAGTTGATAATGCTACGAAGGAAATAAATTTTTTTTTTAAAAACTAACTATATCTAAATATTTTTATTATTGCCTCAGGAAAAGCTTTTTTTTCAAGTATTTGTGTTTTTATCTTTAGATTTTTTTTCTGATCTCTCTTATCTATAAAAAAAAATTTCTGAACAATAGATTTGCCATTGTCTAATTTTTCATTAACATAATGAACGGTACACCCGGTTTTCTTTTCTTTATTTCTTAAGATTCGTTCATATGTATTCAAACCTTTATATTTAGGCAGTAGAGAAGGGTGAATGTTAATTATAGTTTTTCCAAATTTTCTAATAAAAATTTTAGAAATAATTTTCATATAGCCAGCAAGACAAACAATAGAAATTTTATATTTCTTAATCTTACTTAGGATATGACTTTCATAATTCCTCTTTTTTGTATTAACTATAAAAAAGGGTATCGAGTTTTTTTTGGCATAAAGAATGCCTTTTGCGTCCTTATTGTCAGAAATAACTAAATTTACTTTTATTGGAAAAGTAACATCTCTAGAACTTTTGATTAGATTTTTTAAATTTGACCCATAACCTGAAATAAAAACGCAGGCATTTTTTTTTACCATGATAAAGATTTTACTAAATTTAATTTTTTTGAATTTTTTGAAATAAAGCCAATTTCATATGGCATAAATTCTTTAGAAAAAAATTTCTGAATTTGTTTGATCTTTTTTTTCTCAACAATTAAACAAAATCCCACACCACAATTAAAAGTTTTAATCATCTCAACATCTGAAATTTTTTTTGATTTTATCCATTTAAAAATTTTTTTTATTTTTATTTTTGAAAGATCAATATTAATTGAAAGATTCGATGGTACCGATCTTGTAATATTTTCAATTAAACCACCACCAGTTATATGAGACGCGGAATTAATTAAATTTTTATTTACTAAATTCATAATTTCCTTTGTATAAATTTTTGTTGGTTTTAATAATTCTGTTTTAAGATTTTTGTTAATTTTTGTTTTTTTTAATAAAGATCTTATAAGAGAGTATCCGTTTGAGTGAATGCCATTCGAAGGTATTGCTAAAATAACATCTTTATTTTTTACATTTGCTTTGGTTAACATTTTTCTTTTAGATACAATACCAACACTAAATCCAGCAAGATCAAAATTATTTTTTGAGTAAATCCCGGGCATTTCAGCAGTTTCTCCTCCAATAAGTTCACAACCAGAAATTTTGCAACCTTTAAGAATGCCATTTAGAATTTTTTTTGTTTTATTTAAGTCGAGCTTTCCCACAGCAATATAGTCTAAAAAAAAAAGTGGTTTTGCACCTTGTACAATTAAATCATTTACACACATTGCAACTAAATCAATTCCTATCGTGTCAAATTTTTTAAATCTATTGGCTAAATCCAGCTTTGTACCAACACCATCTGTGCTAGAAACTATAATTGGATCTTTTATTTTTATTTTACTTATGTCGAAACTAGATCCAAAAGCACCAATATTATCATTGATAAGCGATCTACCCCTTTTTTTGACATTTTTTTTGGATACTTTTGCAATATGATTAACGAATTTATTGGCAATGGAAATATTTACACCACTTTTTTTATAACTATTTTGCATTTTTTTCATTCATAAAAATGATAATTAAAACTATGAGAAATTTTATATTTATTTGTTCCATTTTAATTATTTTATTAAAAACTGGAAATGTTTTATCAGAAAATAACATTTTTAATGTTAATAATATTGAGATAAACAAAAAAACTTATAAAAATAAAGAAAAAATTATTGATGAAGCTTTTAAAAAGGGTTTTAAAAATTTAATTAAAAGACTCTTGATAGAAGACGATTTTAAAAAAGTTTCAACTTCTAATTTAAATCAAATAAAAAATTTAATTTCATATTATCAAATTAAGCAGACAGTAAAGCAAAAAGAAGGTGTTGATAATGTTATAATCAATGTTTTTTTTGACAGGGACAAACTGCACGATTTTTTTCATGCTAGAAATATTCTCTATTCAGATATAATTAATTCGGAAATAATAATATTTCCATTATTAATAAAAGCTAATGAATATTATATATATAATAAGAATTATTTTTATGATAATTGGAATAAAAGTGAAGAAAATTTTGAAAATTTAGTTCAATATGTTTTACCCGTTGAGAAAATAGAGAACATAGAAAGAATAGAAACTAATAAACAAAATATCTTCAAAATAGACATCTCCGAATTTTTTGAGGAATATGATAACAATAATAAAGTTTTTAGCGCTATTGAAGTAAATGACAAAAATGCAAAAATTTTTTTAAATACTATAATTGAAGGAAAAAAATTAAATAAAACACTTAAAATTGACGGTAAGAACTTAGATGAAAAACAATTTTATGATAAGATAATATTTACAATAAAAAATGTTATAGAAGATTTAGTAAAATCGCAGAACTTAATTGATGTAAGAACACCCTCATTTCTAAATGTAAAAATAAAGCTTGAAAAAAGAAAGAAAAACAATTTTTTTGAATTTAATAATAGGTTAAAGAAAATTGATTTAATTGACAGCTTTTATGTTCAAGAACTCAATAAGGATTACGTTTTAATTAAAATTAGGTATTTAGGTAAAATTAATAAGATTATAAAAAAACTTGAAGATCAAAATATGAATTTAAAAATGAAAAATGATGAATGGGAATTAAATATCATCTAATGAGTCAACTTATATTCAAGTTTCCATTTAAGACAAAATATTACGAGCAAGACTATTATGTCTCAAGTAGCAATTTTTCAGCTTATAAATTAATTGAAGGTTGGCCTAATTGGCCAGAAAAATGGGTGAATATTTTCGGTCCTAGTGGATGCGGCAAAACTCATTTAGCAAATATTTTAAAAAAAAAGATAAAATCTGTAGAAATATTAGATGCAAAAGAAATCAACGATCAAATTGCCTCAAAATTTGATAATTTAGATTGCCTAATTATTGAAAATTACGAAAATAATATCAGAGAAAATTTTTTTTATTCTATTTTAAACCAATCAAAACAATTAAATAATTATATTGTTATAAATTCTAACTTTCCTATTAAAGACATAAAATTTGAAACTAAAGATTTAAAGTCCAGAGCTGAAAGTTTTCTAAATCTTGGAATAGATCTACCTACAGACGATTTATTAAGAGTAATTATTTCGAAATCTTTTTCTGACAAACAAATAGATATTGAACCAAAAATATCTGAATATATCATCAAAAATATTGATAGGTCCTATGAAAAAGTATTTAAATTCATCAAAGATATTGACAATTTATCTTTATCTTCTGGAAAATCGATAAATATTAATTTAATAAAAAAAGTATTGGGAAATGAATAAATATAGAACACATAATTGTTTTGAGTTAAGTGAAAAAGACACAGATAAAGATGTATCTTTATCTGGTTGGCTTCACAGGAAAAGAGATCATGGTAATTTACTTTTTATAGATCTTAGAGATCATTTTGGTTTAACACAATGTGTTATAGAAAATAAAAATAAATATTTTCCAGTTCTGGAAAAATTGAGACCTGAGTCAGTTTTAACAATTAGTGGCAAAGTCATTAAAAGAGAAAAAGGAACAGAAAACAATGATCTTAAAACTGGCAAAATTGAAATTGACATCAAATCTGTAAAAGTTTTATCAGAGTCTAAAGATTTACCTATGCCAGTATTTGGTGAACAAGATTATCCTGAGGATATTAGACTTAAATACAGATTTTTAGATCTTAGAAGAGAAGCAATGCACAAAAATATAATATTAAGATCTAAAGTGATATCTTATATAAGAGAAGAAATGTTTAAATTAGGTTTTCTAGAATACCAAACACCGATTTTAACATCTTCAAGCCCTGAGGGGGCAAGAGATTTTTTAGTTCCAAGTAGATTAAATCCAGGTAAATTTTATGCCCTACCACAAGCTCCTCAACAATTTAAACAGCTTATAATGGTATCGGGTTTTGATAAATATTTTCAAATTGCTCCATGTTTTAGAGACGAAGATGCTAGAGCCGATAGAAGCCCTGGTGAGTTTTATCAATTAGATATAGAAATGTCTTTCGTAGAGCAAGACGATGTTTTTAAAGTAGTAGAAACATTAATGATAAGTTTATTTAAAAAATTTTCTTCAAAAAAAATATTATATGAAAAATTTCCAAGAATTCCTTATCAAGAATCAATGGTTAAATATGGAACAGATAAACCAGATTTGAGAAATCCTCTGATAATAAATGATATAACAGCTATTTTTAATCGTGAAGATGTCAAATTTGAAATCTTTAAAAAATTAGTAAAATCTGGATCTAAAGTCAGATGCATTGTAACTGAAAACACTAAGGATAAACCTAGAAGTTTTTTTGATAATATTGATAAGTGGGCTAAAGAACAAGGAGCATCAGGTCTAGCTTATTTCACCATTGAAAAAGAAAAAAAAATTTCTGGAAAAGGACCCATAGGAAAATTTTTTAGCGAAGACTCTATAAAAGAAATTATGAAAATTTGTAATGCCAAAATAGGTGACAGTATTTTTTTAGCTTGCGGAAAAGAGAACGAGATTGAAAAAATCTTATCAATTTCAAGAGACAAAATTGCAAAAGATCTGGATTTGATAAATAAGGATCAGTATGCTTTTTGTTGGATCGTTGATTATCCAATGTATGAATTAGACGATCAAACAAAAAAAATAAAATTTAGTCATAATCCTTTTTCAATGCCCCAGGGAGATATGGATGACTTAGATTTTAATAATCCTTTAAATATCAAAGCACATCAATATGACATTGTATGTAATGGAGTTGAATTATCCTCTGGGGCAATTAGAAATCATAAACCTGATTTAATGTACAAACTTTTTTCAATTGCTGGATACGATAAGAATGAAGTTGATGAAAAATTTAGCGGTATGATAAATGCACTAAGTTATGGAGCCCCACCTCATGGTGGAATCGCTCCGGGTGTTGATAGAATTGTAATGTTACTAGCAGACGTTAAAAATATTAGAGAGATTACTTTATTTCCTATGAATCAAAACGCACAAGATCTTATGATGCAAGCACCATCAGAGATTAGTGATAATCAATTAAAAGAGCTTGGATTAAAAAAAGATATAAAGAAAAATTAGCTTTTTGACTTTAAATTTATTCTTACGTCTGAAAGATCAACTAGTTTTTCTTTATAATTACTTCTTACAAAACCTTTTGAAGTAATATTTTTTACAATTTTTAAAAATTTGTCATCAGTATTGTCATTAGTCAAATCTGACGTACTCGCTATAGAAGGAGTGTGTGCCAGCTCTTCTTTGCCAAGATAGGATATTGCTAATTCTCTGAAAACATAATCTAGAATTGACGATGCACTTAAAATTCTGTCATTACCTAAAACATTTCCAGATGGCTCAAATTTTGTATCAATGAATGCGTCTACATACTCATCTAGTGGAACTCCATATTGTAAACCAAGTGATATCGCTATTGCGAAATTATTCATCATAGCTTTTACTAATTCGCCCTCTTTATTCGTATCTATAAAAATTTCACCTATCTTACCGTCATCATATTCCCCAGTATGTAGATAAACTTTATGGTCTCCTATTTGAGCTTTTTGAATGTAACCTTTTCTTCTGTCAGGCATCTTAAATCTTGCATTATTCTTAACTTTAATTGAATTGTTATTATTTATTATATTATTTTTTTTGTTATTAATAATTTTTTCAGAAATAGAAGAAGATAAAAGCTCACTTTTTTCTTTAGTCTCTTTAATAATCTCCTTCTTATCTCCAATTTTTTTTGTTTTTCGATTATTTAATTTAACATCAATAACCTCTACCTCACCATCATGTCTCTTATCAATTTTTTCTAATTCCTGGTCATTAAGACTATCAAGGGTATGAACTGTCTTAAAAGTACAAGTGTAATAAGTTTCAACTATAAATTTTTTCATTTTACTAAAGGAATCTATTAATTAAACTAATATAGCAAAAATCTAAGGTGTCTGATATAAATAATTATACACTTATAAATTGTGTGGATTTAAAAATGAATTTAAAAATTTTTTTTACTTGGTGGAATAGGCAAACATTCGGAACTTTTCTTAAAACATTATTTTTTGGAAAATTCGTTGGAAAAGACGAATTAGGAAATAAGTATTATAAAGATAAATCTGATAGAAGGTGGGTGATATACTCAAACAATATCGAGGCTACAAAAATTACTTCAGATTGGTTTCTTTGGATGCATTATACGGTAGATAAAATACCAAGCGGAAAAGAAAAAAAATTTTCGTGGCAAAAAAAACACTTAGAAAATAAAACTGGAACAAAAGAATCATATCGACCAACAAAGATTAAAAAGAATGATCAACAGAAAAAGTACGAATCTTGGAAATGAAAAAGATATATTTAATTTTGTTTTTATTGTTATTTACGCATAATTTATCAGCAACAGATAAGATTTTAAGCTCCCCATTAATTAATCTAGAAGAACTTAAGCCTAGTTTTGAAGAGACTACTGATGAACCAACGAAAGATATTTTGGATGGTGAAGTGATTAAGAACAAGAAATTTTTATTAAACGGAGATTCTGCTAGCGCTGAATTAATTGGCCTAGATAAAATTACAGCTAAAACTTTAAAAATTAAAATAAATATGGGAGAAACAAAAAATTTTGGACCACTTGAGATCAAAGTGTTAAAATGTGGAAAGATCGTTTCCAATAACTCTAATAGTAGTGTTGCTTATTTACAAGTTAAAGATTTATCTGATAATGAGAATGAAAAAGTTTTTATTTTTAATGGTTGGACATTTTCTTCTGACTCAACTGTAGCACCGTTCGACCATGCTATATATGACTTGCAACTAATTAATTGCAATAACGTTTAGAAAAATTTTTCTCTGCTAAGCCAATTTGTATCAAAATTAGAATTTACAAATTTATCGTGTCGCAAAATTTTTTTATGAAGATCTATTGTTGTTGTAATACCTTCTAATACAAATTCATCTAGTGATCTTAATATTCTCTGTATGGCTTCAGATCTGTTTCTTCCTTTACATATAACTTTTGCAATTAAACTGTCATAATAAGGAGTAATTTTACAACCTTGAAAAATTGAGCCGTCTACTCTTGTTCTAAAACCAGATGGTTGATGACAAACACGGATTATACCTGGGCTAGGCTGAAAATTTAAAGCGGGATTTTCAGCGTTAATTCGGCATTCAATTGAATGACCTCTTGGATCAATGTCAGTTTGTTTTAAAGCTGTTTCTCCTGTAAATGCTATCCATAATTGCTCTTTTACAATGTCAATCCCAGTTTGTACTTCAGTGACAGGGTGTTCAACTTGTACTCTTGTATTCATTTCTAAAAAATAAAATTTTCCATTTTCATAAATAAACTCAACTGTTCCTGCTCCCTCATAACCTATTTGTTCAACCATTTTGACTGTTTTTTCTAGCAGCTCTTTTCTTTGCTCTTTAGTTAAAACTGGACTAGGTGTTTCCTCTATTAATTTTTGATGTCTTCTTTGCACAGAACAATCTCTTTCACCCAAATGTACAGTTTTATTTTTTCCAGACATTACTTGAACCTCAATATGCCTTGGATTTTTAAAATATTTTTCAATATACAATTCATCATTTCCAAAATATTTTTTCGCCTCAGTTTTAGCGGTTGAAAATAAATTATCTAATTGTTTTTCTTCCTCAACTACTTTCATGCCTTTTCCACCTCCTCCTCCAGCTGCTTTAATCAATACAGGGTAACCAATTTCTTTACATAAAGACTTTGCTTCAGCAATTGATTTTACACCTCCTTCAGATCCTTCAATAATAGGGAGACCATATTTTTTTGCTATTCTCTTAGCTTCAATCTTGTCACCCATTTTTGAAATAATATTGGCACTTGGTCCAATAAATTTAATTCCATGCTTACCAACAATTTCTGCAAACTTAGCATTTTCAGATAAAAAACCATAACCAGGGTGAATAGCTTCAGCTCCAGTCAAATCAACTGCTGACATAATTGAAGAAATATTTAGATAGCTATTTTGAGGTTGATGCGACCCTATACAAACACTTTCATCAGCTAATCGTACATGCATAGCATCAGAGTCGACATCTGAATGTACAGCAACTGTTCCTATACCCCATTCTTTACAGGCTCTAATAATTCTAACAGCAATTTCACCTCTATTAGCTATCAAAACTTTTTTGAACATTATTTTATTTTAAAATGATTAAAGGTTGACCGAATTCAACTGGCTGTCCATCGTTTACAAGAATTTTTTTAACAGTACCGTCTGCTGTTGATGGAACATGGTTCATTGTTTTCATAGCCTCAACAATCATAACAGTTTGACCTTTTTTAACTTTATCACCGACTTCTATAAATTTTTTACCTCCTGGTTCTGGCGCAAGGTAGGCCGTTCCAATAATCGGAGATTTTACTCTTACACCATCAGTTTCATCCTGTTCACTTAAAACAGCTTTATTTGGAGAAACCACTGAAGAAGATTTTATTTGTTCAATTCCTTTTGCAGCTCTGGATACTTTAATTTTTGTTTGACCTTCTTGATATTCTAGTTCTGTTAAATTAAACTCACTTAACTGGTCAACTAATTCTTTTATTAATTTTTTATCTATTTTCATTTTAAGTAAGCTTTCATTGCATCCAGCGCCATAATGTAACCGTTGGTACCAAATCCGCAAATAACTCCAGAGGCTAATTTGCTTATCAATGACTTATGCCTGAATTCTTCTCTATTGTAAATATTAGTAATGTGAAGTTCAATAATAGGTATTTTTAGCACTTTTAATGCATCGTGAATGGCAACGGAGGTATGTGTATAACCACCAGCGTTAATTACTACACCATCACAACTTTTTCTAGCCTTTTGAATTTCCTCAACTAATTCTCCTTCTATATTAGATTGAAAAAAAAAGAGGTTAATATTATTCTTTTTAGCGTAATCATTACAACTACTTTCAATATCTTTTAATGTTATATTACCATATTTTTCTTTTTCTCTTTCACCTAAAAGGTTGAGGTTTGGACCGTTAAGAATTATAATTTTGTTCATCATAAATTTTATAAATTAATTAATTAACTCAATTATGGCAAAAATACAATTAAATGGTAAAAAAATCTCAATAAAACCTAAAGTAACCATTTATGATTTATTAAAAAGATTTAAGCTAGATAAAAAAAAAGTAGCTATAGAGCATAATGGAACAATTGTTCCTAAAATTAAATTAAAAAAGAAATTTTTAAAAAACAAAGACATTGTAGAGATAGTACATTTTATTGGCGGAGGATGATTTGAAAAAAGATATTTTTAAGATTTCTAATGTAAAATTAAATTCTAGATTGATAGTTGGTACAGGTAAATATAAGAATTTTAAAGAAACGGCCTTAGCTGTTAAAGCTTCCGGCGCAAATATGGTTACAGTAGCTGTAAGAAGAATAAATATTATAGATAAAAAAAAACCAATTCTTACTGATTATTTAAATCCAAAAAAAATTATTTATTTACCAAATACTGCCGGATGTTTTAATGCGGAAGAAGCAATTAGGACGCTAAGGTTAGCAAGAGAAATGGGCGGGTGGAGGCTCGTTAAGTTAGAAGTTTTAGGAGATAAAAAAACTTTATACCCTAATATGGTTGAAACTTTGAAATCAACAAAAGTACTTGTGAAAGAGGGATTTAAGGTAATGGTATATTGTACCGATGATCCTTTACTAGCAAAAAAACTTGAAGATTATGGGGCATCAGCAATCATGCCCTTAGCCTCACCGATAGGGTCCGGACTTGGAATACAAAATAAAGTAAATATTTCTTTAATAATAAAACAATCAAAAGTTCCAGTAATAATTGATGCTGGAATAGGTACAGCCTCTGATGCAACTATCGCAATGGAAATGGGTTGTGATGGAGTTTTAATTAATAGCGCAATAGCTAATGCAAAAAAACCAATAAAAATGGCTAAGGCATTTAGAAATGCTGTAATCGCAGGTAGAGACTCTTTTTTAGCAGGTAGAATGAAAAAAAACTTTTTTGGCTCACCAAGTTCACCAACAAAAGGCTTGATTTAGGATTTTTTTCTCCTAACCCATAATGTTCTTAGTTTTTTCGTTTTTTTTTTAATTACTTTTGTTTTTTTTAATTTTTTTGCTACAGCCTTACCTTCTTTTTTTGAATTGTCTAAACCAAAGTCTTTTTTATAAACTTTATCCAATCCTTCAAATTTTTCAAAGTTCTCAATAGTATTTATTATTTTTTTTGATTTGTTTAAAAGTTCTATTTTATATTCAGGTATAATAAGTCTATTATCTGAAAAAAAATTAATTTTAAATGAATATTTTTTTTCAAAATATTCTATCTCTTTATTTAAATTAGCCTGGATAAAAAGTTTTACTTTTTCTGGTATATAAGTTTTAATTATCTTCACCTTGCCAGTAAAAGCCAATAATTCAATCTTTTTTATAACTTTTTGGGAGAAGGACTCTAAAGAAAGTGTAGTGTTCCAGCTTATAGAACCTTCTCTTAATCTTTGTCTTGTCATTTCAAGTAGACCAAAATTACTTATTCTTCCAACTTGAATTCGCGCCCTATCTTTTCTTATACTTTCTCTCATTCTTCTTTCAACATTTCGTCTATTATAAAAATTAATCATATCAATAAAATCAATTACAATTAAACCAGATAAATCTCTTAATTTAATTTGATGTGCTATTTCTTCTGCGGCTTCTAGGTTTGTATTAACAGCAGTTTTTTCAATATTAATTTGTTTAGTTGATTGACCAGAGTTAATATCAATAGCGACAAGAGCTTCAGTTGGATTAATAACAATATAACCACCTGATTTAAGCTTAACTGTTGGTTCAAATATATTATTTAAATCCTTTTCTATTTTAGCATCATGAAAAAGTGGTATTTTGCCTCTATATTTTTTGATATTTTTTACATTTTTAGGCATCAGTTCCTTCATAAATTTTTTGGCTTTTTGATATGCATCATTTCCATCTATATAAACATTTTTAGTTTCATTGTCGTAAACGTCTCTTAGAGTTCTTTTAATAATATCACCCTCCTCATAAACCAATGACGGAGCATTAGAGTCTAATGCCTTTACACCTATTTTTTCCCAAGTTTTTAAAGTATTCTGAAAATCTTTTTCTATTTCATTCTTAGTTTTGTTAGCGCCCGCAGTTCTTACAATAACACCCATACTGCTTGGTATTTCAATTTGATTTAAGATATTTCTTATTTTTTGTCTATCAGATGAATTAAATATTTTTCTTGAAATTCCTCCACCTTTTGGAGTGTTTGGCATTAAGACTAAATATTTACCAGCCAACGAAATAAAAGTTGTTAAAGCAGCTCCTTTTTGACCTCGCTCTTCTTTTATTACTTGAATTAATATAACTTGACCTGGTTTAATAACTTCTTGAATTTTATATCTTTTTAAACCGTATGAAGATTTTAATTCTTCTCTGTAATCTTTTTTAATTTGTTCATCATTTTTCGTTAAATTTTTTTCTTCCTCATTTTTTTCACCATTTTTTTGCACATTAGCTTCAACATCTTTATCATTAGATAATTCCTCTAGAGCTTTATTTTTTAAACTTTCTCTAATTTTTTCTTCAGCATTCTTTATTCTTTCCTTATCTTCCGCTGGGACTTGATAATAATCTGATTGAATATCGTTAAATGCTAAAAAGCCATGTCTAACTCTACCGAAGTTGACGAAAGCAGCTTGTAATGATGGCTCTACTCTACTTACAGTGCCTAAATAAATATTATTTTTAAAGTTTAGCTTATTTTTATCTTCAAATTCATATTCTTCGATAGAAGTATCTGATTTAAGAACAATACGAGTTTCATTTGGATGCGATGCATCAATATAAAGATTTTTTTCCATTTTAATTGAATTCCTTTTAGTCTGTTGAAATTTGTAATTTTGATTGTAATCATAAGAATACAATATACAATTTTATGGTTAATTGCACTGATAATAATAATATGATGCCCTAAGATAGCCAGATTTTATGCTTTAGAATATGAAAGATGTTTAAATATTTAAATTTTTCAATAAAATTTTTTATAATTTTAGTAATAATTTGTTTATTTTTTGCTATTTCTACGCTTTGGTATTTTTCTATCGGTTTACCAGATTATAAAAAACTATCTAATTATCAACCTCCTATCTCGAGTAGAGTTTATTCAAATGATGGAAAATTAATTGCTGAATATGCTTTAGAAAAAAGATTATTTATTCCTTTTGAATCTATTCCAAAAAAAGTGATTAATTCTTTTTTATCAGCTGAAGACAAAAATTTTTTTAATCACCCAGGTGTAGATGCAAAAGGTATACTAAGAGCTGTAATTAAAAATTTAAAAAATATAAAGCAAAACAAAAGATTAGAGGGAGCTTCAACTATCACCCAACAAGTTGCAAAGAACTTTTTGTTAACAAATGAAGTTTCTTTAAATAGGAAAATTAAAGAGGCAATATTAGCTTTTAGAATAGAAAGAGCTTATTCTAAAGAAAGAATACTTGAATTATATCTTAATCAGATTTATTTAGGTCAAGGCACTTATGGAATAGCAGCAGCAAGTCTAGAATATTTTGATAAATCAGTAAAAGATTTAGACTATATGGAAGCAGCACTTTTAGCAGCTCTACCTAAGGCACCAAGCAAGTATGATCCATTCAAATATCCTGATGTAGCCAAGTTTAGAAGAAATCTAGTGCTACAAAATTTAAAAGACAATAAATATATAACTCAAAAAGAGATGAAGAAATTCAAAAATTCATCAATTAATCTGAAAAGACGAAAAATTGAAATTTTAAATGAAGCAAACTCTTATACCGAAGAAGTTAGAAGATCTATAAAAGAAAAATACGGGTTTAAAAGACTTTATTCGGAGGGACTGTCAATAAGAACACCTCTAGACATAAATTACCAAACTCAAGCAATCGTTTCTTTAAGAAAAGGTATAGAGGCATATGATAGAAGGCATGGTTGGAGAGGACCTATAACTAACAAAATCAAAGATAATGCATGGGAAAAAAAAATTGATAACTTTAAACTTGACCCATCATTAAATTGGAAAAAAGCTGAAATTTTTAATGTAAAAGAAAATGGAATAGATTTTAAAACACTTAAAGGTATTAATGGAAAAATAGATATTGAAAAACTCAATTGGGCTATTCCAAAAAAAAAAAAAATTTTTGATAAATTTAAAATTGGAGATATTATTCTTGTAAAAAAAGATAATAACGGTTGGAACTTAAAACAATATCCAAAAGTTAATGGTGGAATTATTGCATTAGATCCTTATAGCGGTGATGTTAAAGCATTAGTAGGTGGTTTTGATTTTATATCGAGCGAATTTAATAGAGTAACTCAAGCTAAGAGACAACCAGGATCAGCTTTTAAACCAATTGTTTATGCCGCAGCTTTAGAAAATGGATATTCTCCAAACTCGATAGTTCTAGACGCACCCTTTGTTGAAAGTCAAGGAGTAGGATTAAAAGATTGGAAACCTGAGAATTATGGTAAAAAATTTTATGGGCCTTCAACTTTAAGAAAAGGTATAGAATTTTCAAGAAACCTAATGACTGTAAGGATAGCTAAAACATTGGGTTTAAACAAAATTTTAAATTTGTCTAATCAGTTACAAATTTACGAGGATATACCTGAACTATTGTCAGTATCATTAGGTGCTGCTGAAACATCATTATTGAACTTAACTTCTGCTTACGCTTCCTTTGTCAATGGAGGTTACAAGATTCAGCCAAATCTAATAAGTAGAATACAAAATAGAAGAGGCAAAACTATATATAAAATAGAAAACAAAACGTGTGTTGGTTGCGATAAATATTCAAGTGATTCTGATGTTTATCCAACAATAAAATTTGAAAAAGATAGAGTGTTGAGCGAAGAAACAGCTTATCAAATGACTTCAATCTTAGAAGGAGTAGTTCAAAGAGGTACAGGAAAAAAATTAAGAGATTTAAAAGTTCCACTTGCAGGGAAAACTGGAACGACTAATAAAAATTACGACGCTTGGTTTATTGGTTATTCTTCTAATTTAGTAATAGGAGTATATGTTGGTTTTGATAATCCTAAAACGTTAGGAAAATACGAAACAGGATCAAAAGCAGCTCTTCCTATTTTTAAAGATTTTGTGAAAAACTCTCTTTACAAAGAAGATTTTAAGGAATTTACAATTCCTGAAGGCATATATTTAACATCATTAGACTACAACACAGGCTTAAAATCTTCTTTAGGTGAGAAAAATACTATTATTGAGGCACTAAAATCAAAAGATATTAACAATATTAATAATAACAAATTAATTTCAATTAATAGTTATGATAATCTTGTAAAATATAGGCAGTTTTATTAATGCAAAATTTTGAAAATAAATTAATTAAATTAGAAAAGGCCCTAAAAAATATTAGGGGGTATCTTTGAAAATAATAACATCGACTCTAAGTTAAAGGAGATAGAAAAAATTCTTTTAAGTGAAAATTTTTGGAAAGATCAAAATAAAGTAAAAAAAACTGTAAGAGAAAAAAAAATATATGAAGATATATTAAAATCTTACAAATACTCTATTCAGGAAATAACTAATATAAAAGATCTTTACAATTTAGCCTTAGAGGAAAAAAATGAAGATATTCTTAAAGATTGTAATAATAAATTAGATCAACTGCTTGTCTCAAATAAAGAAAATGAGATAAATTGTTTTCTTTCTGGAGAAAATGATGGCTTAAATATTTACCTCGAAATTCATGCTGGCGCTGGAGGAACAGAGAGTCAAGATTGGGCAGATATGTTAAGAAGAATGTATCTTAAATGGTTTGATAAAAAAAAATTTAAATATGAAATTATAAGCGAACACAAAGGAGATGAAGCTGGAATAAAATCATCCACCTTAAAAGTTAATGGAAATTATCTTTATGGGTTGATGAGAGCAGAGTCAGGTGTACATAGACTAGTAAGAATTTCCCCTTTTGATAGTGGAGCAAGAAGACACACGAGTTTTGCTAGTGTTTGGGTTTACCCAGCTATTGATGACGATATTAATATTAAAATTGATGAAAAAGACTTAAGAATAGATACTTATAGATCTAGTGGAGCAGGAGGACAACACGTTAATACAACTGATAGCGCTGTAAGAATAACTCATTTGCCCACAAAAA
>MDSV01125823.1_pt1 | contig 41889 bp, 23 predicted proteins | sample 810851 | NCBI WGS metagenome assembly MDSV01 (sample SAMN05326640, study PRJNA326480) | marine metagenome | isolation source: seawater | place: Atlantic Ocean: North East | collected 2012
GAGGCGTTCGGCGCGCCCGGCTCGGACGGCGAGGTGGACATCACGACGCTCGCGTTGCACCTGTGCGTGAGCGCGACGCCCGAGCTGGGCGCCGGCAAAGCCGTGGAGGTGGCGCGATGGCTGATCGACCCCGAAGCCGAGCGCGAGGCGAAGCGCGCGGCGGAGGCGGCGGAGAAAGAGGCGGCGGCGGCGGAGCGACGCGCGAAGGACGTCGCGGAGGGGAGGGCGGCGGAGGGCGACGCCGTCGCCGCGGGAACCGAACAGGAGGGTTTCACGGAAGTGCCCCCCATGGACTACAAGGAGAAGCGCGCGGCTTGGTGCGCGGCGGCCGGCCCGGGGGCGATGTCCGCGGCGGCGGTGGAGCTGCTGAAGAAGAAGGACCTCGAGGGGAAGGACGTCGACCTTCCGGCGATGGCGGTGGCGTCGGGCGCGGGCGGCGCGGCGCCCCTGCTCGGCATCGCGACGCGGAAGTGGTTCAACCGGTACGGGTTCAAGGATTGCCACGCGGTGGTCATGATGTGAAGAGGCGCCTCGAGAACGCAGCCACGTGGAGGATAGGTCGTAGTATACTCTATTCGATAGGAGCGAGGAGCTCGTCTACTGTAGCTATTATCGATAGCTCTGCGCCTAACTTGGAATCGCTCGTACCTGTACTACCTTTTCGTCTCGCTCGTCGTCTCCGCGTCGCCGCGTCGGCGCTCCGCGAAGGACTTCTTCGGGTCCCCGACTCGGTCGCGCAGAGGGGCGTGGAACCACGCCTCGAACGCGCACCGCGTCCGATCGCGCGCGTGTACCCACGACTCGGTCATCACGGTGTCCTCCAGGAACTCGTACAGGTGCGGCGTGTGCGCGGGAATCACCACGCGGTCGCCGCCGGCGACGACTCGCGTTCGCTCGCGACCGTCCTTTTCGACGGTGGTCACCCTGGCGCGTCCGAACGCCAGCACGTTCACCTGATGGCACTTGTGCACGTCTCCCGACCGAAGCTGCCCGGGGAACGTGCGCACGATGTTGACGTACGGCGGGTCGTCCGGGTCCTCCCCTTCCATGGTCTCGAACTCCCGCCTTTCGTACGTCCCGCGCGCATCGCTGAAGCTGAAACTGCCTCGCGGAGACGGCGAGGCAGGGGCGGGGTGTATCTCAGCACGATCGTACACCTTCGGATCCCCGTAGCGACGGAACACCGCATCCTCGCACGCCGGGCCCGACGGGGCGGTCCACCGGCCGACGAGCGCGCCGAGGCACAGACACGCGAGCACGACCCGCAGGTCCGGACGCGTCGAGGACGCGGGCATCGTCCCCGGCTCCGCGCGCGGCGGGGTGTGCTCGACGCTCGACGGAGTCTCTGGGAAGCCCAAACACGTGTAGAAAGTAACAACACGCGCTCGAGCTCAAAAGTCGTCACTCTCGCGGGCGCCGTGATGGGCGCCCGCGCGCCGAGCGAGGCGGCGGCGGCGGTCGCCCGCGCTTTCGAGACCGCATCGTGCAGCTTCGCGCGCGAAGTCGCGGAGCGTGTGGCTCGCACCGCGCGCGCTTCCGGTGTCGACCCTGGTGCTGCTATTGGGGATTCGGGCGACGACATCGTCGAAGCGCCTCGTCGCTTGGAAGGCGACGGGGGCGCCGAGCCTCCGGATGCCTCCGGTCCCGCGACCACCTCGTTCGCGTCGCCCGGCGGCCACCACGTGGGGCTCATCCAGTACCACCCGCCGGTCGCCGCGACGGCCGAGGGCGCGTACGCCCCCGCGCTGGAACGCGCGCGACGCGCGTTCGGGGCGCCCTCCTTCGCCGAGTCCCACGCCGAGGCACGCGCGGAGCGCCTCGGCGACGCGTCGCGTCGCGACGCGTTCCCGCGCGGCGGCCGCGCCGCCGGGGGTTCCGGCTCGGAGCCTTCTTCGCCGTTCGGGCCGGACCGACGCGACGACGGCTCCGACGCCGCGCCTGACTCGCAGGGAAGCGGCGGGATCTTCGTCGAGACCGCACACGCGTTCGGGTCTCGGCCGTCGGCGGAGCCGACGCCCCCGTTTCGGTGGCGAAGCGGGCTCGCTTTTTTTTCGGCGCCGACGCGCCGCGCGCTCGCGGCGCTTCCGCTGGACGCGCAGACGCGGTTCGCGGGCGCGCCGGACGCCTCGGTGTGGGACCTCGAGGTGGCGGCGAAGCTCGGCGGGGGGGCGCCGTCGGTCGCCGCCGCCGAGATTGAGGAAGCGCGCGACGAACGCGAAAACGAAAACGAAAACGCGCGCTCCGAAGGCGCTCGTTCGCCGCCGCGTAGAACCGCCGAGTCGCCCCCCCCGGCGAACGTTTTCAAAACGGCGCGGGAAAAGGCGCGGCGGTTCCTCCTCCGCCGTTTTTTTTTCGCCGAGCGAAACCCGTCCTCGCTCGAGACGACCGGAAAAAAAGTCTCTCCGCCTCCGCGAGCGTCTCGCGGAGAGACTTTCGCGGGCGGCGCCGCGACGAGCGCGGACGCGTCGCGAAACTTTTTGACTAAATTCGATTCGAGTTCCGCCCCGGCGGAGGTTTCGGTGTTGGCGTCCCCCGCGCCGCCGTCGGCGTTTCTGTGCGCGCGCTGCGACGGGTGGGGCGCGCGCGAGTTGGAGTTCGAGCTCGCCGGCGGGACGTTCGCGAAGCGCCGCGAGGAAACGCCTTTCGGCGCGGAGAGCGCGACGCGGACGCGCCGGTCGTGGACCGCCGCGGTGGACTTGACTGGCGCCACGAAACCCACCGTGGAGTGGGTGGACGTCACCGAAAAGGACGAGACGGAGCGCGAGCGGCGCGTTTTCGAAAACGAAAACGAAAACGACGCCTCCGCGGCGGGTTTTGTTCCAAAACTCGCGCGGGTTCGGTCGACACAGACGCGGGTCCGGTTCGCGTGTCGGTCCCCGCTCGCGTTCGCCGGTCTGCACCCCGCGGTTCGCGCGCTGCAGATGGTCAGGCGCAGGCGCGCGACGGACGACCGCGCGATCGCGGAGATCCGGCGCGTGCGGTCGCCCTGGCAGAACGTGCCAAATGTGCCAAAGGGAAAGAACCAAACCGACGACTCGGACGCCCGAATCGAAGACATCGCCGACGTCCTCGACGCGCGGTTCGTGGCGGAGGCGCGCCCGTCGTTTCTTCGGCTCGCGACGCGGTGGCGGAAGGCGCGGACGTTCGAAAGGACGTTCGTTCGAAAAAACTTAAAACGCGTGACTTCGCGCGCCACCTACGCGGTCACGCACGAGGGCGTCGACACGGTCGCGCGATCCGGCGTCGGCGTCTCCTCGCACGCGTTTCGGCAAAAGGCGTCGTTCGAAGCGGACGTCGTCGCGCGCGCGTCGTCGCGCCGCGACGACGCGACGCGCCGAGAACGCGAAAACGAAAACGCGCCAAAGAGAGACGAAGACGACGCGTCTTTCGGGAAAACGTTCGTCCCGCGGAGGGCGCCCTCCGCGGCGTGGCGCGCGCGTCTCTCCGTGAGTTCCCGCTTGCGGTCCGCGCGCGAGACCCCGAGCCTCACGTTTTCCTGCGCGTGCGAAGGCGCGCGGTGGACCGTCACGGGCGAGATGCATCGGCCGGGGAGCGCGAGGGAGGGCGACGCGCGGGAAACGTCCGCGCGGGAAACGGCGTTTGCCGCGCGCCGCGACTGTTCTGACGTTTCCGAAAAAACCGCCGCGAGCGCGAATCGCGTCTCGGACGCGCCGCCGTTCGTCTCCGGCGCGTTCGTCGAGTGCCGCCTATCGCTCGTCGGCGGGGACACGCGCGCGTTCGCGGCGTTCGCGACGGGCGCGAGCGGGTGACGGCGCGCGCGCGTGGCCGTCGCGCGAAAACACGAGTCTACCGTACATAGCCTAGTAGTCGCTTCGTGAAAAGCCGACGAGGCGTTTCGAGAGGCGAAACGAAATGCGCCAGATAAACGCGTCGGCGAGTCTCGTCGCCGAAAGCGCGTCCTCTCGGATTCGTCGCGTTCGCGCGTCCGAGGAGGAGGGGCGGTCTCTCGCCAGACCTCGAGGCGCGGCCGAGCTCGGCCGCTCCTCCCGCGCCGCCGGAAGAGAGCGCGCGGCGGCAGCGCGGGGCCGAGCCGCGCGCGTCGGGTTGACCCGGTCGGGGCGTCGGAACATCGGGGGTGCCGTTGGCCAGAGTCCCGTGGTCCGTCGAAACCATGGGGGGCGAAGGCGAGGCCCCCGCTGCGCCCGCGTGGTGGCCCGAGGGGGGCATAAACCGCCCACCCTCGCCTCCTGCGTGGTGGCCCGAAGGAGGTATCAACCCGCCAGCGCGTGGCGGGGACGCGCGTACCGTGGGCTGCGACGGAGGACCGGCCCGAGAGGATGACGACGGGGACGAAAGCCTCGCTTCCGAGTCGCACCCGCGGTCGCCCGAGGAGAAGACCTCCTCGCCCTCCGCTCGACGCACGTCCACGGACGCCGACCCGCTGGGCGCGCCAGTGGTGGAACGGAACACAAGCAACAGCGCATCGCCCGCAGACGACGACCGGGCCACCGAACGCGGGCCTGCCTCGAAAAGACGTCCCGCGGGGTTCGATCCCCTGCAGAACCTCTCGGAGGCGTGGCGCTTCATCCGCGGCGACGACTTTTCGTCGCTCGCCGGGATGGACGAAGACGTCGGGCTCGCGGACGCCTTCGGCGAGCACGGAGGGGGGGACGCGCTGACCGCCGCGGTGGACCACAGAGACGCGGCGGGCGCGGGAGTCTCGAACGCGTCGGGAGTCTCAAAAAAACACGCGCGCGACGAACGTCGCGCCGCCCTTTTTCTTCGCCGGCGGCGCGGCGACGGCGACGGCGACGAGACGACGAAAAGGCGGACGCGCGGCGAAGACGCGCGGACTCGGTCGCCGACGAAAGCGAACGCCGAACGAAGCGTTCGCGTTTCGGGGTCCAGCTCGAGTTGGCACGGAACACGCGCGGTGAAGGATCGAGACCGAGACCCGGCTCGACCCGCCTCGGGGTTTCCCTCAGAGGCGGCGCGCAAGACGGCTCTTCAGAAGAAGCACGGAGGCGGGCTCGGCGACGTGCACAAGGCGGTGACCAACGTGCTGCGGCTTCTGGCGCGGGAAATGAAACCGCTGGGGATGGAGGGTGTGGCGACGTTCGATCCGCTCAGCGGTCTGTTCCTCTGGCGCGAGAACAGGCGGTTCGCGGCGGCGCGGAAGCGCGCCGTGCGCGAGCTGTACCGGGACGACGCGGACGACGCGTTCGGCGCGCGAGGCAGAGGCAGAGACGAAGCGGAGGACGAAGCCGACGCCGGTGCGTCGGCGTCGGCCGCGACCGAAACCGAAACCGAACCGCCGGCCAGACCCGGCGTGCACCCCGAGAAGCTTCGCGAGAAGCGCTTCGTGGACGCGACCCTGCCCCGGCTGAAGCTCGGCGCCAGGCACGCGGCGGCGGCGTACGGCTCGCTGGCGGCTCTGCTGGAGAACAACAGCGCCAGGGACAAGGCGCACGGTTTCGTCGGCGCCGTGCGCGACGCCATCGTCTCCGGCGGCGACGGCGACGCCGCCGAGCGGCGAGCCACCGAGGCGGCGGCTCGGTCGGCGCGCGTCGGGGTGGAGGATATCGTCGCCGCGGACTGGGTGACGCTCCCGTTCTCGCCGGCGAGCTACGTGGCGGTGGACCGCGGAGGCGAGACGGTGGTGCTGGCGATCCGGGGCACCGTGAGCACGGGCGACCTGCTCACGGACGCGGTGAGCACGAGCACGCCGTTCCTGGGCGGCTGGGCGCACAGCGGCATGGTGATGTCGGCGTACCAGGTGTGCAAGACGCAGCTCCCGGCGGCGGCGGCGGCGCTGGTGGAGAACCCCGGGTACGCGTTCCTGGTCACCGGGCACAGCATGGGCGCGGGCGTCGCGGCGATCCTCGCCATGCTCGTGCACAGCGGCGACGCCGACGTGCTCGCGGCGGCGGAGAAGGCGGCGAGGGAGGCGGAGGCGCGACGGCGCGAAACGGCGAGCCACGAAGGCGATGACCTTTCGTCGCCTAAAAAAGAAACAGGTTCGAGCGCGGCCGATCGCGCGATGGCTGCCGTGCGCGACGTGAAGTGTCACTGCTTCGCGGCGCCTTCGGTGTGCTCGCTGGACCTGAGTATGTCGGCGCGCGCGCACACCGTGTCGGTCGTCGCCGGGAAGGATGTCATTCCGAGGCTGTGCTACGCCGCGGTGCGGCGATTGCTGCGCCGGCTGAACGCGGCGGCGCCCTCGCAGCCGATGATGAAAGCGATCAGCGCGGCGCTGGGCGGGCGCGACAAGAAAAACGGGGTCGGGTCGGACGACGCCGCTGAGCCGGCGCGGCTGTTCGGCGAGGAACCCGCGCTCGGCGAAGAAACCGAAAAGTTTTTTCGCTTTTCGGCGCCGCCGAAGGAAACCGCGACGCGGCGCGCGACGCCGAACGAGGACGCCGACGAAGACCCGTCCGTTTCCGAAGACGCCGAAGCCGCTCCGGGAACGGACCCGAACTCGAACCCGCCGCGAGTCTTCTCCGTGCCTGACGCTTCAGCCGAGCCCGAGCCCGAGCCCGAACCCAAACCGGAAACCGCGCCCGAACCCGCGCCCGGACCGGCGCGCGAGTCTCGCGAGTCTCGGTGCCAGGGCGAGTGGGACGACGTGGCGGGCGAGCGCGGTTTGGAGCTCCGCGACCACTTCGCGAGCGATTTCCTGGTGCAGCCGGGCTTCGTGATCCACCTGCGGCACCTCACGTCCGACCACGGCCCGACCGCCGAGGCCAGGCACCCCACCGCGTTCACGGAGATCCCCATCAGCACGCGCATGATGGCGGACCACGTGCCGATGGTGTACCAGAGCGCCATCGAAGCCGTCGTCGCGCGCGCCGCGGAAGACGAGAAACGCGCGGCGGCGGAGAAGCGGGCGTTCGCGGAGGAGACCGCGCGGTACGGGCCCGGGGGTTTGCGCGCGTACGTGCGGGGGCGCGAGGCGCTGGATCTCGCGCGCGAGGCGCGCGAGGCGCGGAGACGAAGGCGGCGAAGGAGGAGGCGGAAGGACGAGGCGGAGATGCGGAGCGCGCTGGCGCGCGCGGAGGCGCGGGCGACGTCCTCCGGGTTCGCCGGGGACGACGCGGAGAAACCGCGGGACCCCGTGGCGGGCGGACGGGGCGCGCCCGCCTCGACCTCCCCCGCGCGCTCGCGCCTGTGGGCGAACGTGCGCCGCGTCGTCGGGGTGTCCGACGCGGAGGCGACGGTCCCGGGTTCGAGTTCGGGCTCGGACGACGCGTCGGACGTCGCCTCCCTGGACGACCGCTCGTCTGGCGATTCCGGAGCCGCCGCTCGGACCGGCGACGCCGCCGCCGACGAAGACGCCTGGAGCGAGGACGACGAGGCTGATCTGCTCGCCGCGGTCGCGGAGATGCTCGGCCTGGACGTCTCGGACCCGATGCCCGAGGAGCGCGAGGCGTCGGGACGGACCCTCGAAGGGGAAAACGCGGATCCGAGGCGCGCGACGCACCGGCGCCAAAACTCTTGGGGGCTCGGTCGTCTGGGGCGGTTCGTCGGCGCGCTCAAGCGGGACGCGGATGCGATGTTCACCGGCGCCGACTCGGCGAACGAGGAAGAGGACGCGTTCGAGGTGGACGGGTACGTCGCGCAGGCGAGGGCGGTGCGCCCGGTGAGGCGCGAGGGGTAGAGAGCCGCCGGCGCGGCGCGGGGGATTTTTCGATAGGCTCAATACCTTAGTGATACGTACGGCGCTGTGAGATGATACAGTCTGACGAGCAACGCGTCTACGCGCTTACGCGTAGACGTATATACGACTACGAACGCGGGCTCTCACAGACAGCACACGTGAACACTCGCGCATCGCACGCGCGTGTGTGTCTGCGCGTTCTCGCGTGGCGGGTACATGTCGTGCATCGTCGCGCGGCGCGTCCCATCGTGCGGAATGGGCTTGCGCGCCGGCGATTCATCGGGACCCGTACGCGACGCGAGAGCGTCTTTTTTTTTTTCTCTCGGGCGTTTTTGGTTTTTACCCGGTGTGGATGGCCCCGGTGGCCATCCCTATGGCGAGTCCCCCGAAGGGCACGACGAAGACGGCGAGGCCGAGCACGAACCAGAGATCCACGCCCCCGAAAGGAGATTTCTCGTATTTCTTCGCTTGGGCCTCGTTGTACTTCTTGGCCTCCTCGACTCAGCACTCCCGGCCGTTCTTTTTCGTGGCGCCAGGCGTAGTCAGCACCGCGACGCCGCGCTTCGATGGAAGCGCGACCGGTCGCGCGCGGACCGGAACCGGCACGCGCGCGCTCGCACGCGTGGCCTGTGACGCACGCCCCTGGATGCATCCGCGCGGGGGCGCGGCGGCCCGGACGGACACCGTGATGGCCACCATCGCGCGCGTGCGTTGTGTCGACGAAGATACGCGACGTGCTGAGTTGGCAAAAGACGAAAAGCGAGTGTTTGTGGAAAAGGGCGCCGCTTGCAATCTGCAATCAACCGATTTTCTCGAACGGGGGTGACTTGAACGGGCGGAGACCTCACCCTCGTACCTCGCTGCCGTGGAGGCACAGTCAGCCGCGCGAGCCTGGCTTCGCGCGCGTTCACGCACATTTCGTGTATCGCATCTCCGCCCCTCGCCTCCGCTTTCGCGCTTTATCTATCGCCCGTGCATCCTCGCGGCGGCTCAGCCCGTGACTCGAATCGTCAGCTCCGAGGATCTGAAGTAAGATGACGTTTGCCTCCGCCGAGAAGCAAGCCGAGCAAGCCCGGGAGTTGAATAACCGGCGAGAGCGGATTAAGCTCTTGAAGAAAGCGTTCAAGGCGTACCGCAAGGCAGCGGACCAAGGGTCTCGAGACGCCGCGTTCAGGGTCGGCGAGTGCTACAGAGACGGAACTGGAGTGGAGAAGGACAGCACCAGTGCGTTGGAGTGGCTCCAAAAGGCTGCGAAGCAAGGCAGTCCGGACGCTCAGCTCGCTCTCTTGCAGAAGTACACGGAAGACCAGAGGTATGACATAAACACGATTGAGAACTACCTGGAGTCCATGCGCAACACCGCCATGAACAACCCCGAGCCCTTGAAATTCTTACCTGGCACGCGCCAACGCGTGTTGGTTGGTGTGCCTGTGGACGCACTCGGACGGGACGTGATGCACGTGGCGGAGACGGCGCTAAAGGCTTTGCGGCTCAAGAAAACTTTGGACATGGAAGCCATAATCGAGGGCTACGGATTGGACGGTGACTTCGTGTCAACCTTCTCCGAGACGATCAGTCCCCACATCACCGACAGCTGGATTCACAACCTCGCGCTGTGCTTTCTGCACAGCAGCTGCGGCGTGCCAAAAAACCTGCAGATCGCAAAAGACATATTGGAGCACGCCTCTCGGGACCTTAAACGCGTCCCCCCCAGTGTCGCTGAGGCGCTTGCCAAGCTCGCGTCTTGCGCGCAGTGCGGCGGAGAGGGCACGAAACTATGCTCACTGTGCAAGGTGACCCGATACTGTTCCAAAGAGTGTCAGGCGAAGCACTGGAAAAGCGGCGACCCGCCGCACAGGGTTGAATGCCCTCGCGTCGTCACGCCCTCGTGCGTGGTCGAGCGACCTGCTTTTACGTATGACGCGACGGTGACAGATGTGTCACAGGGTCTCTTGTTACAGGTGAGGCCCAAGAAGCGCGCGGCGCAGGAGGCAGCGTAGGCGAAGAAGGAGCCGGACGAGGCGGCGAGGGAAATTGTGAGGCGGCTTGTGCCGAGCGACACCGGCTTGAGCGACGCCGATGTCGACCAGCTCACGCGGGAAGTCATCGCGCGGGCGCGGGTGTGGGCGTAGCACAGATGAACACCGTTTTAGTGAGGTTGAACATGGAGGCGCGGTCGATGGCGGGCGGTGGGTCGTTTTTTGCTTTCGACGGCAGCAGGGGAGAATGGGTCGTGGAGGAGGATCTGGAAGAAACGCTGAAGAACCGATAAAAAACCGACGGGCGGGGATGAGTGAACGTCTGACGCAATTGTTTATACGGAGATGCCGAAAAAGCGGCTTGCGTGATGAAGACGCGTCTGAATCGCTCTAATCGGCGCCGAAATCGATACCGTACTACGTACGTAGCTACGCAACACCCGAAACCGCTACGATACGGCGGTTCCGTCGTGCGTCACGCGTTGCCGCGTCACAGCGTGTCCTCGATGACCTCGTTCACGGGCTCGCCCATCGGTAACTCGCCCGCGTCCGCGATCACGACTTCTTTCTTCGGGGGTGTCCCGTCGAGCGCTTCGATGGCGCGCACGACATCCATGCCGCTCGTGACCTTGCCGAAGACCACGTGCCGCCCGTCGAGCCAGGACGTCTTGACGGTGCAGATGAAGAACTGCGAGCCGTTCGTGTCCGGGCCGGCGTTCGCCATGGAAAGCGTGCCGGCGCCCTGGTGCTTGAGCTTGAAGTTCTCATCCTCGAACTTCTCGCCGTAGATGGACTTGCCGCCGGTGCCGTCGCCGTTGGTGAAGTCGCCGCCCTGGATCATGAAATCCTTGATCACGCGGTGGAACCCGCTGCCCTTGTACCCGAAGCCCTTCTCGCCGGTCGCGAGCGCGCGGAAGTTCTCGACGGTCCGCGGGACGGTCTTGCCGTACAGGCCCATCTCGATGCGGCCCGCGGGCTCGCCCCCGATGGACACGTCAAAGAACACCTTGTGCGTAATCTTCGGGCCCTTCTTGGCCTTCTTCGCGTCCACGCCAGCGGTGACGAGGAGCGCGACGAACGCGAGGAGCAGCAGACGCGTGGTCCACTTGCCGAACGAGGAGGATTCGCGCGCCATGGTGGTCGTGGGTGTGTCGTTGAGAGTGCTCGTCCCTCGTCGTCGCGAGCTGTCGACGCCTCGAGATCTGGTAACGCGCGACGCCCGCGGCCCGAACGCCGAAACTTTTGGAAGCGTCTTCCTTTCTCTGGATCGAGTGCTCGTTTGCCCTTTGCCGTAACAACGCGAAACATCACGCCGCTCGTTCGAATCCGACAGAGCGCGCGCGGCGAGCTCGGCGATGCGGGACGCGCCCGCCGTGGTGCGGGTGTTCTGGCCGCACCCGAGCCTACCGCGGATCTCGGGCGGAGGCGGGGACGATGCGCGGAGCGCCGAGACGGGAGACGACGAGCCCGCGCTCGTGTTGGTCGGGTGGTGGCGCGCGAACGCCCGCCGAGGCGAGGACGCCGACGACCGCGACGGGGCTCGTCCCGCCGTGTCCTCCGTGGATGTCGTCGTCGCGGGCGCGGCGGTGTCGGCCGCGCCGTTCGAAGACGACGGTCTCGACCCCGGCACGAGCAGCCGAGGGAAGTCCCTCGGACCGCCGGTGGTGCTCGGCTCGCTCGTCCCGCCGCACGCCGCGCGATCGTGCGACTCGGCGCATCCGAGGCGAACGCCGAAACCGGGACGAGAAAAAAAAGACTTTTCCGCGCGCCGGAGACGCGCGCCGCCGTGTCCCGTGCGTCTCCTGGCGAGGCTTCCCAGTGCACCCAGCGCCGATCGCGCCGATCGCACCGATCGCGCCGATCGCGATGCGCTCGTTTTTGAACGCGGGCGCGACTTCCTCACCGCGACTTTGACCCGAGACGATGACGTCCCGATCGATTCGGCGCCGCGGCTCGTCGTCATTCGGTACGCGACGCCGAACCCCCCCGGCGTGCGATTCGGATCGCGAGACGCGTCGCCGGCGGTCGCGTGGGTGCTCCGCGCGGCGAACAAAGCCGGCCGACTCGCGAATGGCTTCGGAACAAACAGCACACCCGAGCCCGGAATCGCGTCTTCGTTCGCGATTCCGAAACGGGCGCGCGCGTGCGCCTCCCTCGCGGCGCGCGCGCTGGAAGCTAAATGGGTCCCCGGTTTGCGCCGGAGACACGCGTGGCTGGCGCCGCGGCAGCGGTGCGCGTCGGCGTCGGACTCGAGCGACTCGGACTCGAAGGACCCGGACTCGAACGACTCGGATGACGCGAAAACGACCGCCGCTCCGAGGTCGAAGCTCCGAGTTCGAACGCGCCGACGTCGCGAAGGCGTCGTCGCGTTTCGAGACGCGTGCGAGCTCTTCGCCTCCGCGAAGGTGATCCGGTCGCGCGCGAGATGGATCGCGAGGGGCGGCGACGCGCCGTCCGTGCCCGCGGACGTCCGCGCCTCGTGTCCTTCCCTGCGGCGCGCGTTGGCGTTCGGGCGAGCGCTCCGGACGTGCCTGGACCTCTCCCTCGGTTTCGCCCTGCGCGAGGTTCTGCTCGCGAACGCGGACGCGCTCGTCGCGTTCGCCGCGGGGGAAGACGCGACGTGGCTCCCGCGCGCCGAGACGGGGGGCGCGTTTTCGTTCCTCCGTTTGGGACGCTTCGTGGCGGCGCCCAAACGAACCGCGCGAGGGAACGCACTCCCGCGCACGCCGCCTCTGGGCGACCTCATCCGAACCAACGCCGAGTGGCTGATGCGCGGCTCGCCGCTGGGCGTGAAGCTGCACGCGCCTCTGGCGCGCGCGCTCGGCGCGGCGGCCATGCTGCTCGTCGAGGCGCTGGGCGCGGTGGTCTCGACCCGGGCGTTTCGGCGTGCCATCCGTCTGTGCGTCGCCGTCGCGGCGGGAGCCGGTCCGCTCGGCGGCGCGTCGCTCTGCCTGGCGCTCGCCGCGGATCTCCTGACGTTCCTCACCACGCACGTCGCCGCGCTGCACGTGTACAGCTCGCTGCTGGTCACCGCGCAGTGGCGCGTCGGCGTGAAACTCGTCGCCGTCGTGGCGCGGAACGAAACCGTCGAGTCGGCGACGTTCGGCGTCTTGGCGCTGACCCCGCTCGGGCTGCTCTTCCCCACGACGCTCGCGTTTTACCTCTCCTACCTCGCCGTGCACGCGTTCACGGTGTTCGCGCGCGCCTCGCTGGTGCTGGCGGCGGCCGTGGTTCAGCACGCGCCGCTGGAGGCGCTCGTCGCGCGGACGACGCACCCGAAGGCGTTCCCGGGGGAGATGGACGTCGTTCGGAGACCGCGAACGACGAAGAAGACGACGAAGGAGACGAAGGAGACTTTGAACGACGAGGACGAAAACGAAAACGGTGACTTATTCCTCATCATTCGTCCGGCGAACGTTTTCGAGACGGCGGCGGCGCCGTTCGCGTCGGCGGCGGCGCGATGGACTGGCGCGACGCTGCGCGCGGTGGCGGGGGCGTGCGGGAGCCTCGGGCGCCTTCCCGTGGCGCTCGTGCCGTTCGAGCCGGAACCGGTGGAGCTGTTCCGATGAAGCGGGACGAGGATATCATAGTAGGGAGACGCGCTTTATTAGTCTCGTTTACAGGTAGTATGTCGTGTATCGACTCTCTGACTACCTTCGTACGCGTAGCTATTACGGGAATTACGTATTACGCGCTCGCGTTCACGTCGACGGCGCTGTTCTCGCCAGCCCCATGGCCGAGAGCCGCGGCGTCGCCGCCGCGTACTCGGCGTACTTTTTCCCGAACGCTCGCAGTAACTGCTCCTCCTCCGCGGGTATCACGATGTCCGAGACGTACGCGTAGAGCAGCGGGAAGAACACGAGCGGCCACGCGCTGTCGATCAAGACGGCGAGCGCGGGCGTGACCACGAAGAGCAGGCACGCGTACATCGGGTTCCGCGTCGCGTCGAACGGGAACGTCGTCGCCAGGCCTTCGACGTCCGTGAAGTTGATGCCCGACCCCGCGTCGCGCAGAGCCTTCCCGGCCGCGTCCACTACGGAGACCGCGACCGAGACCGCGCCGACGAAGGCGGCGACCCGCACCCACTTCGAGTCGACGGGCCACGACAGCCAGCGCAGTCGTCTGCCGGTCAGGCGCCACATCGCGAGGCTGGCGGCGAACGCCGCGAGCAGAGCGAACGGAGGGAACACCGGAACGTCGGCATCGAAATCCAGGGGCTTTCCCACGCGAAGCGCGTTCTTAGCCATCGTTGGGTCCGCGAAGGGGTCCACTCGGAGCCTCGCGACGCCAGACGCCGACGCGCGGGGCGATCTGATGCCGCGCAGGTGCCCTCGTCAGATTGCCCTCGTCGGATGGCAGTTGCCCTCGCGGCCACGACATATAAATCAGTCATGAAAAAAACGAATTGGCATTAACTCAACAGTAGACCGTCACTTTTTGCGAAAAGGCGAAGAAAGTCAAATAGACGTTTGGCTGAAAAAGTTTGAAATGCCACAAATGTTGTCTCCCCGCACAGACCACACAACGCCCTCCCACGCCGAGGCACAGCGCGCGTGACCCGCACTCGCGTCCACGCGAGAGCGTACCGAGGTTCCGCGAAGGTTTCGTTACCCGAGAGGGGCTCCGTGACGGACGGTCGCACCGCGGCGAGCTTACATCATGCACCGTTCGGTGGCGGGCTCCAAGCTCCGCTTCAGCGTGGCGCACGCGTCGGGCGAGGTCCGTCTCCTCACCTCTCACTCCACGCGGCGCTCGGATGCGCGATCGCGTCTCGAGCCACTTCTCGCGGTCTTCGGAGGCGCCATCGCGCCGTGGCTTGTGCTCGTTCGGTCTCGACCGAACGCGGCGACGCGATCGAGCCCGAAACCGAACCATCCGGTCCTTTCTCGAGAACAATCGGTGAAAGTCAACCGCGCGCTCCGCGCAGACCCGCGCGCGCTCGCGAGCGGGCGGCGCGGGGCACGCCTCGAGAGCGCGCACGAGACGCTCGCGACGATCCCGGAACCCAGTCTCCGCGCGTACCGCCACTCACCACCAACCCTCACCCCTCGCTCGCGGCCGCGTCTCGCTCGTCTCGTCCCGTGCGCGCTCGACGAAACGAACGCCGTTGAACGCGCTCGAAACACGCTTCCGTCGAATCGAAAATCGTTTTTCTTCGACGCAGGATCCCGATTACCCCGCGCGCGAGCTCCACTTCCACACTCCCCAGACGCGCGGGTGGCAATGCGCGCGCTTCTCCAAGTTCCCGCAGGAGCTCGTGCTGCGGCTGGACCACCCCGCCAGGATCCACCAGATCCAGCTCCTGAGCCACGAGTACAAGATCGCGACGAAGATCGAGCTCTTCACCGGTTTGTTGCCCCCCGGCGAGACGAGCCTCGACCGGGCGATCATGCGACGTCTCGGACACCTCAGCTTCGACCCCAACACCGCCTCTGGCCACCAGGCGCGTGAGCTCAAGTCCGTGCACGTCAACGTGGACGCCGCCATCCTGCGCGTCGTCGTGCACAAGTGCCACGTGAACAAGCTGAACATCTACAACCAAGTCGGCATCGTCGCGCTCAACGTCATCGGCGAACCCATCGCGCCGATGGATAACGGGCTGGGCGGCGGCGGATACGACGGCCTGGCGCCCGGCCCGCGCCCCCCGCGCCCCCCCGGGGTCGCGGACATGTCCCTGGACCTGGACGTCGACCCCGTGACGGCGAGCAAGATCCGCGAGATCCACGCGCAGAAGGAAAACGCGGTGGCGCGCGAGGATTACGACGAGGCGAAGCGTCTGCGGGACGGCATCAACCGCCTCAAGGCGGTGGGCGCGAAGGTGGCGCAGCTCGAGCACCGCAAGCGCAGCGCCATCGAGGCGGAGGACTACGACGCCGCGAAGGTGATCAAGAGCGAGATCGACAAGCTGCGCGAGGCGGGCGGGGTCGTGGCGCTCGGCGAGAGCGTTGGCGCGGGGAGCGGCGGAGGCGGCGGCGCGCGCGAGGACATCTTCAACCGCGCGCTCGCCGGCGCCGACGACGGCGCCGTGAACGCTTCCGCCTCCGCCTCGCACGACGTGTTGCGGGTGCACCCGCAGTCGCCCTCCGCGATGTCCAACGCCTCGGGCAGGGCGGGGGTCGTGGAGGAGTACCAGCCCAAGCGGAGTACCGGCGCGGCGCCGTCCGAGTCGGACTACGGCGCGTACCCCGCGACGGCGCAGAGCACGCCCGCGCGCCCGGACCCGCGCGAGTACGAGCAGGCTGTGGGCCAGGGCCTGTCGCCTTCCCAGCTCGCGAAGATCCGGGACAACGCCGGCCCGGACGACGTGCCCCCGGTCGGCGCCGACTACCTCGCCGCGCACAAATCCAACGCGTTCGCGTACGACGACCGCCCGGCGGTTTCCAAGGCGGCGGCGGCGGCGTCGAGCGCCTTCGCGGGGACGCCGGGGCGCTTCCGCGACGGCGAGGGCGACGCGTTCGACCCCTCGTCCGTCGGCGGGAACAACGACGAGGTGGTGGCGCGCGCGACGGGCGCGCCGAGAGCGCCCTCCGGGATGGAAGAGGAGTTCCCCTCTGCCGCCGGGGACGGCGGCGGCGCGACGGGCGACGGCCAATCGGGTTTCGGCCCCGGGGACGTCCCGGAAGGGTTCAACGCGGACCTTCCCCCCCCCGAGCCCATCTCCTCGTCGCTCACCGCGGAGGCCTCGCCCGTGATCGAGGCCTTCGGCGAGTACGCCGCGGCCTGCCTGTACAGCAAGAACTGGATGCACCGCGAAGCCGCGCTCGGCAAGATGGAGCGCGACATCGCGCGCGGCGCCGTCAAGGCGGACCGCGAGGTGTTCCACGCGGTGTGCCAGTCCCTGGGGCGGCTCTTCAAGGACAAGGTGGCGAACGTCTTCGCCAGCTCGTGCCGTCTGCTCGCCACCGCGACGCGCGCGATGGGCCCGGGCGTGGGTGCACGCGAGGTGCACAGCAACACCGCGAACCTCGTGCCGCAGCTCCTGGAGAAGCTCGGCGACGCGCACGCCAAGGCGCGAGACGCCGCCCGCGAGGCGCTGATGGAGCTCGCCGAGGCGGAGCTCGCGCTGGTGGCGGGCCCGCTGGTGCGCCCCGTGCGGTCGCAGAGCGCGTGGCGCATCGTGCTCGGGCGGCTGAGCATCATGCTGGAGCTGGTGCCGCGGTACGGGCTCGCGAAGGCGGGCGACCACGGGCTGACGCTGGAGTCGGTGATGGAATTCACCGCGCGCACCTTCGAGTCGCCCAACGGCGAAGTGCGCTCGACGGCGGTGAAGCTCACGCTCGAGTGCTGCGCCATCGCCGGGCGCGCCGTGGAGAAGTTCCTGCCCAAGAACCTCAAGCCCGCAATCCGCGACGTCATCGACGAGGGGCTCGGGATCAAGACGGGCGCGGCGGTTCCGGGCGGCGCCGCGCAACCCGGGGGGGGCGCGTACGGGCGAACGGCGGGGAACCGGAGCGCCGCGCCGGGGACGCCCCCCGGCGCGCGCGGCGGCGGCGCGACGCGTACTCACGACGCGTACGGCGGGTACCCCGCGGCTGCTGCTTCTTCGGCGACGCCCGGTGCGCCTCCCACGGCTCGCGAGCTCAAGGCTGAGATCGCCGAGCGCGAACTCGAGCTCGGGAAGAACCACCCGGACGTCGCGGTGGCGCTGACGGATTTAGCGGCGCTGTACAGCGAAGAGGAGAAGTTTGGCGAGGCGCGTCCGCTTTACGAGCGCGCACTGCGGATCCAGGAAAAGACGCTCGGCGCTGAGCATCAGGACACGACGCAGACGTTGACTGATTTGGCGATTTGCCACCTGGACCAGGGGAACAACGACGTGGGGAGGCCGCTGCTGGAGCGCGCGCTGGTGCTGCAGGAGCAGGCGCTCGGGCCGGACCACGCCGACGTCACGGCGATCCGGGACGTGCTGCAGAGCCTCGACGCGGACGACGCGTGAGCGGCGAGCGGCGGCGGCGTGGCGTTCGGCGCGCGCGCGCGCGCGAGAAGGATCGGTTTGTTTTCGAACGCTCTCGCGCGGCGGTTTATTTAAGGTGAAGCGGGCGTGTGGACGTGCGACATAAACGCGGTTTCGTCCGAACGGAACGAACGGTGAGAACGGAAATAGGCGCTTTGTATGTACATGGCACGAGTCATTTCGAGCGTGATAAACGTCGATCCGCGTCGCGCGCGTTCGTGTCGCGTCGGCGATTCGACGGAATATTAAAACAGTACCGCTCCTCTCGCGAACCGCCGGCGACTTTTGACTCATTTTGACTCACCTTTTGCTGTGATTGACGTGCTTGAGCGCGAGGAACGCCATGACGAAGAACGCAAGGAAGAAGACGCACAGGTATCCGACGTACGCCCACTCGGATTCGCCCTTCAGGTCGTACTCGGTGAGCAGGCTGACCCCCCCCACGAACTCAGGGTCGTCGTCCTTCCACTGGTTGATCATGAGCGCGCCCCAGGAAAACTTCATCAGGTCGACGTACGCGTACCACTTCCAGTAGTCGGGAGTGTCCGCCGGCCGAATCAGGAACCCGGCGAAGAATAAAAGCGTCACGACGTAGGTGGGGAGGATGGCGTTGGCAGCCTCCATGTTCGGCGACAGCGCGCTGATGAGGTACGCGAGCACCACCCCGTTCGCGAGCGTGACGTAGTACACCAGCCAGAACAGCGCGAACGACCCGCTCAGCTGCACGGCGTAAAACACGACGGCGGCGATGACGAGCGTGACGAAGAACAGGAGCAACAGCTCGTCGAACATCTTGGCCACCACGTACGTCATGGGCCGGTACAGCCCGTCCGCTCGCTCGCGCATGAACAGCGAACGCTCCATGACGATCTGCGGTACGTACGACGCCGCGCCGAACGCGGGCAGCGTGCACCACATGAACAGCATCGAGGAGATGTTCACCACGTTGGCCGGGTCGTGATCGTCGCCGATGCCGAAGTACAGCGTGAAGATAAGCAACGCGATGAACACCTTGTCGCCCAGTCTCGGGCCGAGGTACTCGCCGTCGGCGTAGTTCTTGCGCGTGCGGTACTTGGCCATCACCCAAAACGCGAACCACCCGGGGACGGTCGTGGACGACGACGTGTGAAGCTTCGATAAGGAGGCGTTTTCGGTTTTCGGACCGCCGGCGGGCGCGGCGTCGCGCGTCTCCGCCAGAGTCGCGTCGAGCGTTTTTTTCAAGTCGCTCTCGGCGAACGCCGCCGCGAACGCCGCCGCGTCGCCGCGGCGGTCGCCCGAGGTGAACACGTCGATGAGCCACTCGATGTCGCTGTGCCCCGCGGTCTTCGTCGGGAGGTCTTCGCCGCCGGTGATTTTTCCGGGCAGTGCGCTCCGCGCGTACTCCACGAGCGTCGCGTCTGAGGGCCCAAAGTACGTCTGTTTCCCGGAGCACAGGATGGACGCCGCGTCGAAGAGCGAAAACGCGTACGCGGTGGGCGAGTGGATCGTCGCGACGATGGTGGTGTCCGACGTGCACAGCCGCTTCACGACGGACATCACCTCGTTCGCGGTGAAGCTGTCTAAACCGCTGGTGGGCTCGTCCAGGAACAGCACCGAGGGATCGGTGATGAGCGCGATGGCGATGTTCAGGCGCTTACTCTGCCCGCCGGACAAGCCTTTGACCATCGGGCTCCCCACCAGGACGTCGCGCGCCTCGAACAAGCCGAGGTCCCTCAGCAGCTGGTCCACCGCGCTCTCCTTGCTCGACAGGCTCTCCTGCATCGGACGCTTGAGCTCCGCCGTGTACAGGAGCATCTCGCGCGCGGTGAGCGCCGCGATGAGCGTGTCGAACTGCTCGACATAGCCGGTATACCTCCGGAGGAACTGCGACGTCGGGGCGAGCCCCCCGAACTTGGTCACGCCGCTGGTGGTGCCGACCGCCTTGCGCCCGGCGAGCACGTCCAGGAACGTGGTCTTGCCGCTGCCGCTTGGGCCGAGCAGTGCGACCATCTCGCCGGGGTTGAACACGCCGGAGACATCGGACAGGAGCTCGGCGTCCGTCTTCTTGTCCTTGAACGAAGGCACGCGATACGACAAATTCTCCACCGTGATGCGGATGCCCTGGGTGTCCATGTTCAGCGCGGCGAAGCTCGCGGCGTGTTTCATCCCCTGCTTCTCCCCGAGCTCCACGTCTGCCTGCGACACGGCGCTGCTCATTGTCGCGGGTCGCGGAGAAACGCGAGAGGAGCTCTCGCGGCGCGCGCTCGACGAACGGAGACGGTTGTCGGCGGCGTCGCTTTTTGGGGGAAAAGCGCACGTGGCGAATCGAACGCGCGGCTGAGCGGAGGCGTCCGCGGCGAATCAAAATTGAGTCACGAACAGGATATACAGTCTGAACAATCCACAAAAATGCAACACCACGCGACTGATGGACGCTTTTGTTTGGACAGAGCCTGCCGCGACGTCAACGTTGGATGACAACGGCGATCGCGATGTTGGCGCGGCGCGGCGGCGGCCTCGCGCGGCGAGGCGTGACCCGGGGCTCCGCGTTGAGCCCCGCTTTGGATTGCGGAGACGATGTCGCGAACGTTTCGGGGGACGCGCGCGTCCGGACCCGCGCGTCGCGTGCCTTCTCCGCGTCCTCGTGCGCTCGCGACGCTCGCCCACCGCCATCCGCGCGCGACCGGATGTCCGTCGCGTCCGCGTTCGAGTACTGCGCGGCGCGCGTGCGCCAGCTCGACTACGAGAACTTCCTGTGCGCGCTGTTCCTGCCGCGCGAGCACAGGCCCGCCGCGCTGGCGCTGCGCGCGTTCAACGCCGAGACCGCGTCCGCGCTCGGGGCCACCAAGGACCCGCAGCTCGCGCTGGTGCGCCTGCGCTGGTGGCGCGACGTCGTCGACGCCGCGCACGGCGCCGGCGCGGAGATCCCGGACCACCCGGTGGCGATAGCCCTGCGGGCGGTGCTGGAGCAGACGGGCAGTATCGGCAGCGCGCGAACGAAACGGTGGCTGCGACGCGTCGCGGACGCGCGCGTGCGCGACGCCGAGCTGGGCTTGGAGAACCTCACCCCGTCCTCGATCGCGTTTCTCGAGGCGTACGCCGAGGCAACGAGCTCGAGCGTGTTGTATCTCCAGCTGGACCTCGCCGGCGTGCGGGACACGAACGCGGACCACGCCGCGTCGCACTTGGGCAAAGCGCTCGGTATCGTGAACGTGTTGCGAGGCACCGCGCACCACGCGAAACAGCGGCGGTGCTACCTACCGCTCGACGTCTGCGCCAAGCACGGCGCGGTGGTGGAGGACGTGTACCGCGGAAACGGCACGGAGCCGATCAAGGACGCCGCGCACGAAGTGGCTTCCGTGGCCAAGGCGCACTTGGACTCCGCGCGAGGCATGGCGGAAAGGCTGAAACGAACGCGAAGAGAGTGGTCCCTAAAGCCGGAGACGGTCTTTTTGCCGGCGATCGCGGCTTCGACGTACCTCGAACGTTTGGAGACGGTGGATTTCGACCCGTTCCACCCTTTGTTGGCGCGACCGCGGGCGCCGCTCGCGACGCAGGCGAAAATCGCGTGGGCGGCGCTCACGGGGAAGTATTGATAAAGGCGCGCGCGCGCGTCGAGCGACGCGTCGTCACACGGCGAACGCGACGCGTTTTCGTGTTTTTGGGTGGACGGTGGGGCGCGCCGTTTGTAAGCTACGCATGGAGCCATTTAGCGCGTTCTGTACCCACAGTCTTTTACTACGGCGCGCTTCGCGCGACCCGCAGCGTACGGCGGCGACGGCGAAAACGAAAACCGCCGCGTCGCCGTCAACTCGCGCAGCGCAAGACCGACACCGCCTTCGGGCGCAAGTGCGCGTTCGCGGCGAGGAAGCCCTGGATGTCCCACCGCCTGCGCGCGGAGGGCGGCGCGTCAGTTTCCAAACTCGAAGGCAACGCGACGCTCCGCGCGCCCGTCTGCTCGAACAGCACGAAGGCGTACCTGTGCGCGCCGCCGCCGCCGGGAGGGGCCGGGCCGACGTACGCGACGCGCGTCTCGTCATTTCTCTCTCGCGAACCGGTCGTATGAGCCGACTCGGGAGACGCTTTTTCGGACGACGCGCACGCGAAACAGTCCGCCTCGATGTCCGTCACCAGCCAGTGCAGGTACGGCCCCCACGCGCCCGGCAGGTGCCGCCGCCGCGCGCTTCGAGGCGCCGGCGCGTCGGGGTCGATCATCAGCAGCGCGAATCGGCGATTCCGTCCCTCCGCCGCGTCGGCGCCGTCGCCCAAACGCAGGTGGCTCCAGTCCACGCGAGGCGGCGCGGCGAGACACAGGTCCCGCCGCGCCGAGAAACGTGCGCCCGGGGAGACGCGCACGATCCTCTCGCCGGACGCGTTCGTCGCCAGGAGCGACGCGTTCGATACGTTCGATGACGTCGCGGACGTCGCGGGTTCGTCCACCACGGTATCTCGCCGACGGCGTCGCGGCCATCCCGAAGCCAGTCCGGCGACGTCTTGGTACGCCTTCCTTCTGTCTTCGTCGTGGAGCACGGGGAGGGACTCGATCTCCTCGGGACGCCAGGGACCCGGAAAACCCGGGGTGTCGGCGACACACGCGCTCGGGACGCGGTACGAGACGCGCAGCGGCGGTAAGCCGGCGGGGACGCCGACCGCGCTTAGGTACGTCTCGCAGTCGAAGAGCGCGTCTTTCTCTTCTCTCGTCTCTCGGGGCGCCTCGTCACTTTCGCACGTCGCGCCGTCCGGGTCCCCGTCCCGCGTCTCCCCCGCGCGGGGACGCGCCGTGGGGATCCCCACGCGCCGGGGACGGGTGGAGGTCGGAGTCGGGGTCGCGGTCGGGGAGACGCGCCTGCGCGGCGCCGAGGCTGCGGTCTCCGCGTCCCCCGCCGAGGTTCCCGCTCGGCGTTTCTCCGCGAAAGGGAAAGAGAAAAGCGCCGACCGCAGCGCCTGCGCGTCGCGCCTGAGCTGCCGGTTCTTGACCATCGCCCACCCGACGAACCGAGCGAGGCGGGGAGAGTGTTCCGGGCTGGGGGAGGTCGCCATGCGCGGTCGAAGTGCCAGCCGGGTAGGACGCGCGCGGCACCGAGAGGTACGCGGTCGACCGACCAGCACTCGAACTCGAGAAAACCTTTCAAGCAAGGCTATGGGCCAAAATGGGGGCATCAGACCGTGAATCAGGGTCTGAAAAATGCTCCAAATGCTCCAAAAAAATATATACAGGTTCGTTCTGTGGAATTGCTGCCAGCAATTGTCGCCAAATTGTCGCCACTTTGTCACTTTTGGCCCATAGCCTACGACCCATCTGCTTCGGGAGAAACTGTTTCTCGCGTTCGTTCATCACGCTGCGCGAGCTGACGCGCCATCCCTTTTTGCAGCGCGCGGTAGAGCGTTCGGCAACACAGACGTCATCATGGGCGGCGAATCCACTCGGTGAGTGTCATGGTCACGCTCTCCATGCGCGTGCGCAGACCCTCGGACCTCGCGCGCGGCCACCGGCGCCCATTCCCGTGCCTGGACGGTCGCGTGTCGTTTAGGGTTTCCGTCAAACGCCGTGCGCTTTCGCGGATCCACCGCCCGCTTCCGCGCTCCCGTCGCTCACCGCGCCCTCTCTTCGCGACCCGCCTTTCCTGCCCACGCAGCCTCTACGTGCGCGGTATCATCCTGGGTTACAAGCGGTACGTCGACGGCCCCACCGCCGAACCTCTCCCGCGCGTCGCGTCGCCGCGCGCATCGCGAGCGACGAAAAACCCGGCGGGTTTTGCGCGAGACGCGCGCCGCGGCGGCGACCGGGACGACCGACGCGAGACTCGAAACTCGGGAACGACGGCGTGGCGAGATGTGTTCGCCGGACCGCGAGACGCGCTTCCGACGCACGCGCGCGGTCGTGTCGACGCGACGCGGCGTTCCCGCGCTCTTTCGACCGCGCGCGTCCCGCGTGGGTGGGCGTCTCGTCGAAGGATGCGCGGCGCCGCGACGGATCCTCGCGAAGCGGACCGTCGGCCATCTCCTTTCGCGCTCGCGCGGACACTCACCTCCACGACCCCCGTGCCTTTCCGACCCCTCAGCGCCCGCATGAACCAGACGAACCACACGTCTCTGATCAAGCTGGAGAACGTGAACGAGTCTGACGCGGCGAAGTTCTACCTCGGCAAGAAGCTGTGCTATGTGTACAAGGCGAAGACGAAGAAGAAGGGTACCGTGTACCGCACTTCGTGGGGCAAGGTGACGAGGGCGCACGGCACCTCCGGCGTGGTCAGGGCGAAGTTCAAGAACAACCTTCCCCCCTGCTCCATGGGCGGCAAGGTCAGGTGCATGCTCTACCCCTCCAACATCTAATGATGGCCGGGTTTCGACGCTTTGGAGAGGGCGAAATCAAGGCGAGGCGCTCGTGCGCGCGCGCGCGAAGCGAGAGATAGTCTTTCGTTGTCACGCGACGCACACTCTACACTACACGACAGACTCTGTCCGTCTCCCCGCGCTGTCGTTCGACCCGAGCGCGCTCGAAAACGTCACCGGCTCGGGGCGTCTCGCCCGAGAAAAAGGTCGCCCCGGAGGAGCCGCGACGCGAAGGCGGCGACGCGGCGCGGCAGCGCGCGCAGCGCCGCCAGCGTCCCCGGCGTCCCCGGCGTCCCCGCGTCCCCGGCGTTTCCCGTCCCCGCGCCATCCCCGGCATCCCCGCGCATCGCTCGCCGGATCCCCGCCAGCCACGCGTCCGTGGTTCCCCAGGACGCGGGCGCGTCCTCGGGGGGCACCAGGTGCACGTCCTCGGCGACGACGCGCCACCAGGTGAAGGTGCCGCATCGCCCGTGACACGCCCACGAGACGTTTCCGAACGCCTCGGCACTGGGCTGGTAGCGCCACATGGGGTGGGGGATGCGCTGCACGTGCGCGCACACGGAGCACTCGTGCCGCAGCGTGAACCGCGCGCCATACGCGCACGCGTCGCACACCGAGCGTTCATCCACCAGATCCTTCTCCTGCATGCACAGACGGCACGTGCCGCGCATGACCGCGAGCTCGAACGCGTTGTGACCTTCGCCTTCGAAGGCATCGTTGGGACCAGACGACGCGCGGTAGGACGTGGACGGCGCGTCTTCCTCGCGTCGGGACTGCGCGGGCGCGGTCGTGTTCGACGCGGGACGCACGTGCGCTCGACACTTCGGGCACCGCCCCACACCTCCCGGGCCTCGCGCGCAGATGAACCGAACGCAGGGACCGCACAGCGAGACGCTCGCGGTGTCCCGGTCGCAGCACGGCATCGAGGCCTTCGAGGCGGGGGTGACCGCCTCGAGGCACACCGCGCACGTCGCCTCGGGCGCATCGCCGGGAGGAGGCATCGCCACCGCGCGCGTGCGCTAGGACGAAGTGAAGCTCCACGCTCGTGGTGGTCGTGGCTCCCGAAGAGTACATCACGAGACTAAGTCCTCGCGGCGAAGCGTCTCCGGGTTCGCGTTCACTCCACCAGGCGCGAGCGGAATGAGGTGCGCGTGCGCGGCGTCGGTTTCGTCACCGAGTTCGGCGACGCGCCTCCACGGCCGCGACGCACGCGCGCGCGCGCGTCCCGTCTCGCCCTCACCCTCGCGCCAACACCGCCGCGGCGCCGCTCGGTTCGCGTCGAAAGGCGACGACGGGTCCTCCGCTTCCCCGGCATCTTCGGACGCTTCGCCTCCCGAGGGTCCCTCGTTCGCGGAGGCGCGCGAGAAGTTCAAGCGCGACTTCTGGGACGAGGTCGCGAACGACCCGGGGGGTGTGCCTTTCCTGAAACCGCGCGACCGCGGGGAGGACCGCGGGGAGGACCGCGACGGTGCGCCGAGACGCGCGGAGGGCGTGACGGATGGCGGAGTGGTGGAATCCTCCGGGGACGAACCCGAGTCGGGCGCCGGGACGACGTCGCCCGCGCCGAGACGCGAGTCCTTCTGGTCCAGGTGCACGGTCGTCGGCCTCGCGCTGGGCGTGTGGTTCGGGGTCTGGGGCCTGACCAGCATGCACTGGCCGACCGTGGCGTGGACGGCGAGACACCCGCGCGCGCTCGCGTGGAGCGTCGACCTGGGCTGGAGCGTGCTCGCGGAGGTGGCCAGACGACTCGCCGCGCCCGCGTTGCGACTGCTCGCGGCGTGGTTCGCGATGCGATCGCGGTGGGCGCTCGCGCTCGTCGCGGCGGTCGGCGCGTTTGCGGCGCCGGGCGTGGAGGCGTGACGGGTCGTGCGCGTCGCGCGAGGCGTTGAGGGCTGATCGCCGAGCCTTTGGCGCGCGCGGCGGTTCGGGCGGCGGTCGAGAGCGAGACGCACTACTATGAACAATGACAAAGCGCGCGTACCTTATGCGCTCCGAGGCGCCCTCGCCCGCGCCCTCGCGAACGCGTCCGCCGGGTCCCTACCAGGTTCCAGCCGCCTCTGCGGTGCGTCTCGCTTTTTACGAATCCCCTCTATTCGGTCTGCTTCTTCTCCACCTTGCACGCCGCGGTGGGCGCGGGCTTCGCCGAGCACGACTCCACGTCGACGAGCTTCTCGAAGGCTTCGTCCTCGGAGATCTGCTCCGAGCAGATGGCGTTCACCTGGCAGTCGGACAAGCCGCACCCGCGCATGACGGAGCGGTCACCCGCGTCGAACGCCTCAAACTTGGTGACGTCCTTGTCGTACAGGACCGCGATCTGGTCCTTCACGGGGTGGAAGGTCTCGTACGCCGCGACCACCACCGCCAGCGCGGTGTTCTTCTCCACCACGCCCGCGTTGTACTTCTTCGTCTCGTCCTGGTACTTGGCGTACCCCACCACGAAGACGTCGTACGCCTTGACCAGGGCGTCGAAGGCTTTCTTCTCCGCCTTCTGCTTGTGCTGGCAGGTCTCGGCGAAGCACTGCAGCTGCGGCGTGGCGATCTCCAGCGTCGTCAAGAGATCCTCCATCGCCGCGATCGTGGGGTCGCAGAGCTGCTGCCACCACACGAGCTTGCGCCGCGACTCGTCCTGAATCTGATCGGCTTCGAACCCGTCTCCGACTTCCGAATCGCGGACAATCTTCACGCCGGCGTCGGTCCAGTCGTCAACCACAATCTGCTTGTCCTCCGTGGGGTTGGCGCCGCCGGGGTCGCCCACCTCCTCCTTCGCCACCTCGGGCGCCTCGGCTTCCAAAGCGGCGGAGTTGGAGTAGAACCCAGAGGCGGTCTCCTCGATGACGTCGGACATGACCAGCTTCGAGTCGGGATCTTTGGACAGGTCGCACATCTCGATGATGTCATCCGTGGTGGCGCGGATCTGCTCGTAGTGCGACTGGAACAGACCGAGGTTGTGCACCCAGAGCGCGTGGCCGATGGTGCACACCTCCGTGGCGTCGTTGGTGGCGTCCACCCAGGCGGTGTACGCCTCCTCGTACTTCACCTGCGCGTACGCCGCCTTGGCGAAGGGCGCGTCAGGGGACGTGCGGCAGGTGAGGTGGCCAACCTCCATGGCGTCGTACGCCGCCTCCTTGGCGGTGACGTGCTGCTTGAGCTCGACGCACTTGTCGCGCGACGCCTCGATCTCGTCGCACAGGTCCTGCACCGCGGGCGCGCAGGTGCCGAAGCTCTTGCCCGACTCGGGGTCGCAGTGCGCGGGCAGGGGCATCGAGCACGACTTGTCGCAGAACGCCGCGGTGTCCTCGTCGACGCAGAGCTGCAGCTCCTGGAACGTCGCGGGGGGGGGCACTTCGCACCCGATGGACATCAAGAGCGCCTTGGAGTCGTTGTACGCGGTGATCGCGGGCATGTCCGCGCGGTTCACGTCGAACACCAGGTCGGCCTTGATCTGCATCTCCTTCTCGCCGTCGGTGGCGTTGCCGAACGCTGCCTCGTACTTAGCGGAGGCGCGCGACCCCTTGGCGACACAGTTTTCGTAATCGGACGCGCCCAGGCGGGGCCTGGCGTTGGGGGTGTTCGCCTTGGGGCGCACGGTCATGTGCGCCATCGCCTGCACACCCTCCGCGTGCGCGGACGCGAGCGCCGCGCGCGTGTCGCCGTACTTCTTGGTCATCTCCGCGAACGACGCGAGCGCCTTGGCGTGCGCGGCGTCCTCGCCGGAGAGCGCGGCGTGCTTGGACGCGCCGAGCGAGGCGAGGAGATCGGGCGCCGCGCCGGATGCGTGCGCGGCGAGGCCGCCGCAGGCGGCGACGCCCGCGACCGCCGCGAGCACGCGCACGGAGTTACCGACGGCCTTGCCCTTCTTGGGCGCGGCGTGCGGCGCGGCGCCGTACCCGCCCGCCACAGCGGTGGGGATGAGCGCGGACCGGTCGCTCATTGTACGTCGTACCTCGACACTTCCGGGAAAGATTCGCGTCTGCGTACCGCGAAGGACGAGCCTCGGGAGACGCGCGCGGCGTTTCGAGGACGCGCGAGTGGCGTGGCGAGCGAGAGAACGAACGCGCGCGAGGATGTCGCGAGGCGTGCGTGCCGCTCGATCGGGAGTGAGGACGCGCAAGGGGCGCGACGGGGCTACGCCACGGGTTCAACGAAGTACGACGTACTTGGAAGTACACCACTAGCGCCTTCTCGGTTCGCGACGTGACTGAAAACGCATACGAAAATCCAAACAGGGTGTTGGCGAGAAGAAAAAGTCGAACATCAGAATCGCGCGACCGACTCGTCGAAGCGAAATCGCAATTCGTCCTTCGCGTCGCCAAGTCGCTTCATCATGTCAGGGTTCGTGACTCGAGAATTTCTAATTTCCTCGGAGGTGTTTTTCTTCGGTGTCGGGTAACACCCCAAGTCGCGCGGATGAAACCACTCGCGAACGTTCTTGGTCGATCGACCGCGACAGGCGCGCGTCATTCGGAACGCACGCGACACCCGCGTACGCTCCCTTCATTTCGTCGAGTTACACGTAACCCGCCGAAACAGCTCCGAGGCGCTTGCCTAAGGTACGACGGCGGAAGACACCAAGCGTTCCCGCGCGCGCGCGGTGTCGCGACGACGGGCGATGACGACGGCGGTCGGGAAAACGGGGGTGTTCCTTACAGATCCGCGCGGACGAAGACGCGCCGCGCGCGAAGCGCGCGCGTCCGCGCTCGCCGGAGATGAACGCGTTCGACGCGGGCGGCACGCTCTGATCTTCCCACCGCTCTTCGCGCGCCGAGACGCTCGCGCGCGCACGCGCGCGCGCCACGACCCCTCCGCATCGCGCCCCAAAAAACTACACCATAGCGCGTCCCGGCCGTAACACTAACCCACGCGATTCTCCAAACATCGTCCCCGCAGCGTTCGTCGAGCTTTCCACGATGCCTCGCCTCGTCATGCAGGCGGCGATCCTCGCCGCCGGCGTCTCCAGCGCCTCCGCGTGGGCCTCCATGGTCGCGCAGGAGGGCGCCATGGAGGGCGCGCCCGGCATGGCCCCGGGCATGGCCCCCGGCCCGGCGGAGGGCTTCGCCGACGCCCCCGGCCCCTCGGTGACGGCGCCGTTCGACCCGTACGCCGAGCCCGAGTACACCAAGGACAAGTTCGACGTGTTCGAGCACCACACGTACACGCCCACGATCCTGGAGTCCTCGGCGACCAAGAAGAAGATCCAGCCCAGCGGCGACTGCAAGGACTACACCTGGGACGAGAATGGCGTCATGTCCTACGGCCCCGTGCCGTGCGACGACAAGCCCAACTACATGGAGGCGTCGCCCACGCAGACGTACGTCGAGCACGACGGGCAGCTCATGGCGACGGTGTCCATCGACCCCCTCATCGAGTCCATCGACGACGCGCACGCCAAGAACTGCGCGAGGGTGTACGCGGACGCGATGCTCTCCGGCAACACCATGATGACGGCGACGGTTGATTTCCCCGCGGACGCCGAGGAGGAGTCCTGCGACGCGCTCCTCGCCATCATGGAGAAGACGGAGGCGGACGGCTTGTGCTGCCAGGTGGTGGACACGCGCCGCCGCGCGCTCAAGTCCAACACCTTCGTGCTCGAGGTGGACTTCGACCCCACCACCGTCACCGAGGAGGAGTCGAACAAGTGCCTCGAGAAGCTGCACGCCGCAGACATCGCCGTGGAGTTCTCCGAAGGAGGCGACCCGCAGGCGAAGCTCGAGGCGCTGATTGACGTCGACCCCGAGGCTGTGTCCGCGTTCGAGGACCAGGTGAAGAACGGCGAGCCCATGCCCATCACCACCCCCCCCAACGTGGTGGGCGCGCCCCTGACCGGGTGCTACGAGCTGGACTCGTCCCCCCCCGAGGGGTACGTGCACGCCGAGTCCAACCTCGAGTTCGACGTGCTTCGCGGCGAGCACGAGTCGGTGAAGTTCGAGGTCGAGTCCGAGAAGTTCACCTCGCTCACGTGCTCGGAGGCGCCCACGCACCACTTCCAGGGCTCCGAGTACTGCAAGGGCACGGAGAAGTGCGACGAGACCTGCCGCATGATCATGCCCCCCAAGTGCAACACCACCGAGGCGTCCTTCGGCGTCTGCGCCCCCACCGTCAAGGACGTGTGCGACGCGATGGACAACTCCAAGACGGCGTGCACGTTGGCGTCGCAGAAGGTGCTCGGCGCGACCGTGTCGTACAACCACCTGGACGTGCAGAACTCGCCGTGCATCTCGTCCATCCACAAGGTGACCGCGGACGCGCACGAGGCGTACCGCGTGGCGTACGACGAGTGGGTGTTTGCGTACAACAACGCGAGCCACGCGTGCAAGGTTGGCACTGCGATTCGTGATTACAACGGCATGGCGTTTGTCCAGCACCACCAGAACATGGACAACATCCAGAAGGTGTCCGACATGGTGTGCGACGACCTCGACGGCTTCGACTTCACCAAGGCGCACCCCAAGCGCAAGCTCCTGGCCTCCAAAAACAACGAGACCTGCGCCAACATCAAGCAGCTCATCGAGGAGATCAAGGCTGACACCGACCTCGCGTCGCGCCAGATTCAGTGCTTCGCGTCGGAGTGCATGGCGACCAAGTCGCTCGAGGCGTACAAGTTCCAGGCGCTCGAGAACAAGTTCTTCGAGTACAACTCCACCCTCTTCTCGTACAAGTCCTCCGTGGAGACTTACAACAACGCCGTCGCGGACAAGTACCTGAAGAAGGCTGCCGCCGAGGAGGCGTTCGACGTCTTCCGCCCGATCAAGGGGGACATGACGGCGAAGTTCCACAAGGACCTCGAGGTGTACATGTCCTTCGCATCGGGCGCCGCCGAGGGCAACTGCGGTTTGACCGACTGCGAGATGACGGCGGTGTGCTCGTTCGAGATGCAGTACAAGTTCTCCGACTACGTCACCAAGTCCGAGCGCGGCTGCGTCCGCAACGACAAGCCCCTCGTCGAGCTGTGCTACTCCCAGGAGGAGGAGGAGGCGCGCCGCTGAGCGGCGAAACATGCGATTTTTCGCTACCAAAAAAGAGCGCGACGAGACGATTCGCGAGAGCGCGTTTGTGTATATGACGAGAGCGTGCGCGAAAAGGCCTTACACACGTCGCGATCGTCATCTCCCACCTATCATATCACTGTCACGGTTTCTTCGGCAAAAACGCGACGCTCCAGTCATCGGCGACGGCGACGTCGGGCTTACGCGCGGCGACGGCGCCCTTTGCGCCGCCGCGCTCGGACGTCGGCGCGGGCGTGACGTCCACCGCAAACGCCGCGTCTTTTTTGTCGTCGCCCGGTTGAGACGAGCGAGAAACCCGAACCTCCGCCGCGGAGTACTCGTGCGACCCGTGTGGACCCATGAGCACGACGCGCTCCACGCGAGTGGCGGCGTCAGGGAAACCGCCCCCCGCGCCGGCGGGCGCGGCGTCGGGCGCGCCGCAGGCCAGGACGCCGCCCTGAAACGTCAAGCGCCTGCGCACAAAGGCGTCATTCTTTTTTCCGTCGGTCCCGTGTTCCCCAAACTCGTACCCGATTCCGTCGTCGAGGTAAATCTCGCCGCGCGCCTCGCCGGCGGCGTCCGGCGCGACCAGGAGCGTCAGCGGGTCGCCCCGCGCGGCGGCGACGGAGCGCCTCGCGCGGTCGCGGCGCGGGACGACGTGGCCGCCGCGCACGTAGAGCGGCGCGTCGCCGAGCGTGACTCGTTTCGTGACGACGGCGGGCCCCGCGAACATCTCCCCGGTGTCGTAATCGTACCACGTCCCGCGCGGGAGGTACGTCTCTCTCGCGACGGCGCCCTTCTCCAACACCGGCGCCACCAGCAGCGCCGGGCCGAGCATCGCGACGTCGTCGGCGCCGGCGACGGCGTCGTCCTCCGGGAACTCGTACCACATCGGCCGGAGCACGGGCACGCCTTTTTCCGTCTCGCTTCGGTGCGCGGTTTCGAACAGAGCGTACAGGTACGGCATGAGCGCGTACCTGCGCCTGATGGCGTCCCTGATGAAACCCGTGTGGGGCTCGCCGAACATCCAGGGCTCGCGCCGCTTCGTGTCCAAGTGCGCGTGCCCGCGGAAAAAAGGGTAGAAGGCGCCGAGCTGGTACCACCGCGTCGCGAGCTCGGCGTCTGGGTCGCCGAAGAAGCCGCCCACGTCCGCGCCGGACCAGGTGAGGCCGGCGACGCCGAGCGTAAGGGTCATCGGGATGGACACGCGCAGGTGGTTCCAGTCCGCGGCGTTGTCCCCCGTCCACACCGGGCCGACGCGCTGCGACCCGGCGAAGAAGGCGCGCGAGAGCACAAGAGGGCGCTCGTTCCGCCGCGCGCGCAGACCCTGCGCCGTCGCCGCGTGGTAGTACATCCCGAACGCGTTATGCACCTCCCTGTGCTCCACGGTGCCGTCGACGTGCTTCAGATCCTTGCGCATGGTGATCTCCGGACCGTTGAACACGCTCGGCTCATTCATGTCGTTCCACACGTGCAGATCGTTGGTGGAGCCGGGGTAGTTGGCGAGCGAAAACTTCTCCGCCCACCAGTCGCGCACCGCCGAGGACACCACGTCCAGGTACGCGGACGAGCCGGGCCAGCACCAGCCGTCGAAGTCCGCGCCGTCGGGCTGCCTGACGTACAGCCGCTCGCGCTCCGCCTCTACGTGCGTGGCGTACCCCGGGTCCTTCTTGACGTGCGGGTCCACGATGGTGACCATCTTGCGCCCGCGGCTGGCGACGTCCTCGATCATCCTCTCGGGCGTCGGGAAGTGCGCGGCGTCCCACGTCATGTACCGCTTGCCGTCGGTGTGCTCGATGTCCAGCCACAGCACGTCGTACGGGATGTCCAGCTCGTCGAACGTCGCGTCCACCTCGGCGACGTCCGCTTCGTCGCGGTAGTTCCAGCGGCACTGGTGGTAGCCCAGCGAGAACGCGGGGGGCATCGCCGAGGCGCCCGTCAGCGAAGCGTACTGCGACGCCACCGCCGCCGGGCTCGGGCCGGGGAGGAAGAAGAAGTCCGCGGCGCCGGACTCGGACATCCACAGCGTGCGCGCGGCGCCGGAGCCGGACGTTTCGCCGTTCGCGGCGTCGTCCCTCGAGACGTCCACGTACGTCTCCGTGGGGTTGTGCACGTACACGCCCGAGTACGCGACTCGGTCGCCGTCCTTCGCTTTCGTACGCGAGCGCGCGTGCATGACCGGGATCGAGCCGTACAGCCCGAACGGCGAGTCGTGCTCGTACTCGAACACGTCCAGGTTGTATAACCGATACGGCTCCGAGTACGTCTCGCGCTCGCGCGCGCGTTCTTCATCCCGCGCGTCGTCGCCGGCGGGCTCGCGCGAGTCCTCTCGTCGCGCCGAATTTTTTTCGGCGGTGTCCCGGAGACTCAGGCCCGTGGCGCGCTCGGGGATCCCGTACACGTGCACGTCGTCCCCGGGGAAGGAGAGATCCAGCACCACAGCCATCGGGCCGCGCGGTCGCGTGTCCGTGTGGCCGTTGAAGGTTTCCTTCCACGTTTCGCCCGGCCCGGGCGCTTCGCGCTCGCGCTCAAAGTCGAATTTACCAAAGTCGTTGAACACCGCCGTCTCGCGGCCGTCCACGGACAGAGCGACGCGCATCGGATCGTGCGTCACGACGAGCTCTGTGACTCTGTGCGACGGAGTCGTCGCGTCATCCCGTCGCTCGTCCCCCGGGACGGGAACGGATCTTCGCTTCGCGCGAAGCACGAACGTGGTCGTCCCCGTCCCCGCGTCGTGCGTCGTCTCGTCGAAGGCGCGCTTTCGGGCGTCCAGCCCGGGCACCAACACGTCCGGCACCTCGTACCGCGGGCGCGCGTCGTCGTCGAAGCGCACGCGGATCACCCCCTCGTCCCCGTACGGCGTTATGGTCAGCGACAGAGGCCGATCGTCGGCGTCCCCGCTCGGGTTCGAACGTGCGACCGTCGCGGTGGCGGCCCCGTCGTCGCCCACCGCGAAACGTCCGACCACCTTGTGCGCGCGCTTCGGATCGTGCGCGGGGACGTGCCTGTGCCTCTCGCAGAACGAGGAGGTGGCGCAGGTCTTGAAGTCCGACGCCTTGAACGCCGTCGCCGAGCGGAACTGCGCGCCGAACAGCGCGACGAACGCCAGCGCGAGCGCCGCGGACGACCGCGCGCGTCTCCCCATCGTGGCGCGGAAACGAGTGCGAACGAGATCTGCCTGCCCCATGCTGCAGAGCCGCTGCGGCTCCGCCGCGCCGATACCAGTTCCGATTTCGAGCCGCGACCCAGCGACGCCGCGAGAGCTGTCGAAGGTCGCAGCGTGGCGGACGCGTCAGCGCAAACCGCCAATCACTGGTTTAAGTTTTCTCGGATTCAAACGCGAGGAAAAAAGCGCACCTGTCGTCACGAGATGTTTCCTCGGAACGGTCCCGCACAGGGCAGGGCACAGGGGCGCATCGGGGCGATCATGGCGAGCTGGGCATCGAGCAGATCGGCGAACCGCGCGTCTTCCCGCGCGGAGGCAGAGCGGAGCCCCGGTTCGGTGTCCTGGCAGAGCCGCATGGACGACTCCGCGAGGAACTCGGTGGATGGAAGCACCAACCGCTCCGGCGACCGCCGGTCGGACTCGTCGCGCCGAGACGACGACTCCGCGTCCAGGCGGTACGGCGAGACGGACGTCGACGGCTCCGTCTCGAAGTCCGCGCGCCCGTTCGCCGCGAGCCGCCGGTTCACCACCGGCTCGGACCTGCGCGACCGCAAACACGTCGGGCGCCAGAGCCGGAGTTCGGGGGAGCCCACGAACGCGGTGACCGTTTCAAAAAATTTCGTCGTCTTCGTGTGCGCGGGCCTGGCGTTCTTCGGGCTGAGCGTGCTCAGCGCCGGCCGCTCCAACCGCGCGTTCGAGAGGCACTTCCAGGAGATCTCCAAGGTGCGCGCCGACCGCAGGAGGCTGCGCGAGGAGAACGAGGCGCTCGCGCGCGAAAACGCGAGGCTACGCGCGCGCGCGGGTGAAGGCGGGTACGGATACGAGTCCGCGTACGCACCCGCGCCGGAGCGGTTGGTGCAGGAGGTCTCCGCGATCGAGCTCCCCGGCGGCTCGATCGCGTACGGATTCCAGGGGTGACTCGTGTCTTTCATCATCACGGAGGGGTTCCGATTCGCGAGCGGCGCGGAGTCCTTCGGCGAACACGGGCGATGAGACTCGTCCGGAGAGAACGGAGCGCCTCGTTTTCTTCGGCGCGAGAAGGCGCCGCGAGAGCGCGCGGCGTCGGCGCGGAGGAAGTCGTCACGGAGGCGTAGCGGTGGCGTGTATCAAAGATATTACTACTTACTATGTCTTGTACGCGTTCCGATATCCATCCGGGGACGACGCGGGACGTCCCGGGGGGACGCGAGGCGACGCGGGGACGGACGGCGACGACGACTCGCGAGTCGGCTTGAATCGTCCCTGGGGCTTTTTCGTTCTCCTCAGATTGCTCACCACCGTCGTGCCGGACATCTCTCGCCTGGACCGCCGGTTCGCAGATGTGACGCCTCCACCCGGAAAACAAGCGGCGCTTCGACGCGCCCGGTGGCGCCAGAGGCGGGCGCACGGTGAGCCCTCTCACGGCGCAGGGGCGCGCGAGGGGGATGGCCTCGACTTCCGCGGCTCCCGCGGCGACGGCGACGGAGACCCGCCCGCCGATCGACCGCCTCATCGCGGGTGGGGCCGCGGGCGCGCTCTCTCGGTTCACCACCGCGCCCATCGACCGGGTGAAGCTCTTGATTCAGGTGAACGCCACCTCGTACGGAAGGGGCGTGCCGCCCCCCGCGCTGAACCCGAGCAGCGCGTGGTCGGTGGCTTCCCGGATCGCCAAGGAGGAAGGCGCGGTGGCGCTGTGGCGGGGCACGGGCGCGGCGGTGGTGCGCATCCTGCCGTACAGTGCCACGACGTTCGCGGTCTTCCCCGCGTACGTCGACGCGCTGAACGCGGCGTTCGGGGTGCGCGGCGACGACACCTCCTCCGGGCGGACCATCGCCGCGCGGTTCCTGGCCGGCGCGCTGGCGGGGACGACCGCTACGGTGATCACCTACCCGCTGGACCTGCTGCACGCGCGCGTCTCCGCGCACACGCCCGTGGCCACGGGCGCGGCGCCGGGGTTGACCCCGTCGTTCGCCGCGACGCGTCTCGATCCTCGTTGTGCGGCGCCCGCGACGTCGTCGACGTCGGACCCGGCGTTCCGGCGTTCCGGCGCGGCGCCGGTGGGTGCCTCGGGTACCGTGATGTGGGACCACTTCCGGCTGGCGCTGCGCGCGGGCGGGGTTCGGAGCCTGTACTCGGGCATCGGCCCGACCCTGGTTGGCATCGTGCCGTACGGCGGCGTGAGCTTCGCGACGTTCGAGAGCCTGAAGGCGCTGTACCGGCGACGGAACGAAAAGACGGGTGTGGTGTCGGACGAGATGCCGACGACCCACAAGCTTCTCGCCGGCGGCGTGAGCGGGTTCTTGGCGCAGACCGCGACGTACCCTCTGCACGTCGTTCGAAGACGGATGCAGGTGTACGGGGGAAGCGCGTACCCCGAGGGGTTGTTTAAAAGTTTGAAGACGATTTACGAGACGGAGGGCGTTCGAAGGGGCCTCTTCAGGGGCGTCGGCTTGACTTGGATCAAGGGGCCGGTGGCGGCGGCGGTCGGGTTCACCGCCAACGACGCGCTGCAGAGCGCGGCGCCGGAGACGAGGCGGGCGCTCTTCGGGCGAAACGAAAACGCGCGACGAAGAAAAAACGAGAGCGACGAAACCGCGACGAACGAAAGCGATGTACGTCATCCGCCGGTGACGTACATCGAGCGGCGGGCGATTCCGACCGACGCGTCGATTTCCGCGAAGAGCTCGAGCTCAGCGCTCGAGTCGCTGGCGGCGGGCGGCGTCGCCGGCGCGGTGGCCAAGACGGTGATCGCGCCCGCGGACCGCGTGAAGATCATCTTCCAGGTTGACCCGAACCGAAAATTTTCGGTGCGAGACGCGTTCGAGGTGGCGAGGGACATCGCGCGGAGGGAGGGCGTCTCCGGCTTGTGGCGCGGGAACGGCGTCATGATGGCGCGCGTCATTCCGTATGCCGGCGTGTCGTTCATGGCCTACCCGAGATTCGAAGCGGCCGCGAGAAGCGCCAAGGCACGCGCGCGGAACGCCGGCGGAGACGGACGCGGAGAGGGCTCCGACGGCTCAGACGTCGCGACGCGGTTCCTGGCGGGCTCGGCGGCGGGCGCGACGGCGACGGCGATGACGTACCCCCTGGACCTGATGCGCGCGCGCTACGCGGCGGCGGGCGCGGTGCCCGGCCTGAAGGCGCCGTCGCCGACGGTAATGACTGATAACGCGCCCGGGTCGAAGGCAAACGCGCGTAGAAGTTGGCGCCTGTTCCGCGACTTGGCGGCGGTGTTCCGCGCGGAGGGCGTCCGCGGGCTGTACGGGGGCGTGACCCCCACGCTGCTGGGCATCGTGCCGTACGCGGGCATCTCCTTCGCCACGTTCGAGACGCTCAAGAGCAGGTACGGCGAGGCGCAAAAGAGAAAAAGCGCGAGAGAGGCGGGGAGAGACGGTGACGGTACCGGAGCGGCGAACGAGCCGGAGATGCCCGCGGCGCTTCGTCTGCTCTTCGGCGGCGTCGCCGGTTTGTTCGCGCAGTCGGTGACGTACCCCCTGGACATCGTCCGGCGGCGCATTCAAGTGGTGGGCGCCGCCGGGGGGTATGTCAGCCCTTGGCGCGCTTTGGTCGACATCGGCAAGACGGAGGGTTTGCGGAACGGCCTGTACAAGGGCGTGACCATGAACTGGCTGAAAGGGCCGGTGAGCGTCGCCGTGTCCTTCTTCGTCAACGACTCCGTCAAGGCATACTTCCGCGAACGGCGGGAAAGGTGGTAGTCGCGGCGGCTGATGCGTAGCCGCGCGCGCGTGATGGCTAGACTGGAGTCGACGCGTCCACAAAAAGATTCATTTTTAGCACCTACGGTACAGTACGTAGCTACATAGCTAGTGATAAAAAACAAATCACTTTGGCAGCAACGGCGTCTTCTCCCGCGCCCGGGGAGACGCCGTCGCGCCGCGTTTCGTCGGCGTCTTCGCCGTCGGGGCGGATTCGCCTTTGCTTCGCCGCCTCGGTTTTTCTCCGCTCGCCGGCGAAACCGCGTCGCGAACATCTTTGCCGTCTTCGCCCGCCGTGCCCTCCGCGCCCACGAAACCGGACGACGAAGCCGGATCCGACTGTCGCGTCGGACCCGCTGTTCCTTCGTCGCGCGCCGTCGAATCCAAACGCTCCCGGTCCAAGAGCAGGAAACGCCGCAGCGACGCGAACCCCGACCCGACGACGAAAACGGCGACGACGAAAACCGCCGCCGTCTCCGCCCGGGTCGACGCGACGCGCTCTTCCGTCCGCTGGGCCCGCAGAATCTCCGCGGACGTCTCGCGGATGTCCTCGCCGAAGTCGTGCTGGGAGATCACCGTTCCGACGGCGGCGACGTATTCGTTTCCGGAAGCTTCCGACGTCTCGTCCGCGCGAGAGTCCGGTTCCGATCGGCGGCGCTCGGCGTCGGTGTTCGACTTCGCGGCAGCCACCAGCGCAGCCATCTCCGCGTCGATCTCTTCGCTCGCCAAGAGCGGTCCCGTCGGAGGTGTTCCGCTCGAGACATCCTCTCGCGGCGTCTTCGAAGCCTTCGAAGATTTTGAGGTCTTCTTCGACGAAGTCTTCTTCGACGAAGACGACTCGGTCGAAGACGACTCGGAAGATTTCGCCGTCGCGGCGGAGGACGCCTTCGCCGCCGACGCCGCCTTCGCCTTTGCCTTCCCATCCTCCTCCGCCTGCGACTCGTGTTTTAAGTCCGAGTACGCCGCGAACATGTTCGACTCGAGGTCATGGTCCGTCCCCGAGGGCTTCGAGGAACGCGAGCGCTTCGCGCCGAGACGCGCCGCGCCGAGACGCGCCGCGCCGAGCGCGGGCGTCCGCCTCCGATTTCCATCCGACGACGCCGTCGCGTTCGGCGCGGGGACCCGCGCCTTCTCCGCCGGCGTCGACTCCGCGTCGCTCTCAACGTCGCCGCGCGCGATGTCCTCGGGGGTCACGCCGCGCGGGAGCTCGCCAGTTTCTTCCATCGCGCGTCGCGCCGCGGCGATGATCGCGCGGCGCGCGGAGTCGTCGTCCATCGCCGTCGCCGCGATGGCCTCAGCCGCCGCCTCTTTCCCCGCGCCGCGGTCCTCGGCGTCGCGCGCCACGCGCGACGCGACGACGCGCGCCTCCCGCCTCACCGCCGCCGCGTCGCGAGCCGCTCCCGCCGCTCTCGGTGCCGATGTGGCATTGAGCACCTTCCTCGCACGTTCACGCAGAGCCTCGGCGTCGGCGACGATGGCGTCGACGACGGCGTCCGCCTCCGGAGGCGGTCCTCGCGCCGGTTTCTCGCTCTCCCCGTTCTCGCCGACGTCATCCGCGACGAAAACGCCCGCGCGCGTCTCCGCCGCCCGCCGCGCCGCCGCCCACGCGCGGTACTCCGCCTCGTCGCGCTCCAGTTCCTCGGCGGTCGGCTCGAACGCGTCCTTCGACGCGTCGTCGACCGACTCCGTCGCGCGTTTCGTCTTCTGGCCTTCGTAAATCGCCTCGCCGACCGGCCGACGCGGATCGGTGACGTCTGCGTAGAAAAGCTCGACGGCTTCGAAATCGAAATCGGTTCGTTCGTCCCGCGGGCGTCTTCGCGCGTCTCGCGCCGTCGCCGCCTCCTCTTTCTCCTCCTCCTTCCGCGCGGCTTCGGCTTCTTTCCGCCACCCGAGCGCCTCGCCCGCTCTTTCGTCTCTCGCGTCACCGCGCCGCTCCGTCATCTCGGAAGGTGCGCTCGTCGACGTGGAAAAAGACGTCGCGTTCGCGCCGACGTCTTCACGAGACGAGGGCGGTTTCGGTTTCTCTTCCTCACGTTCCTCCGCCGCGTCAAAAATCGCGCTCTCGTCGCCGCGATCGAGCCCGTCCGTCCGAGGCGACGCGTCGTCCGTCTCGGTCGGCTCCTCCGCCACCTCCTCGACGCGCCGCGACTCGGGCAGAGGCGCCTCGAGTTCGTCCGTCGTGCGGTACCACCGCGCGAGCTGCTGCTCCAGCGGGTCGGTGATCTTGCTGTCGGTCCTCCGCGCGAAGTAGTCCGCGTCCAGCTCGTCGTAATCCGTCGCGAGCGACGTCGGGGTCGGGATCCCGTCCGTCTCGTGGTCGTCGCCATCCCCCCCGAGCGGCGCGAGGTGATCGCTGCCCATCGCCGCGGACGCAGCCGCCCGCGGGGAGGTCTGCCACGGCAGGCGCAAGTCCTCGGGGCTGGGCAACGCGCGCCGGGGGGGAAGCGTCCACTGCGCGAGCGCGCGTCGCGGACCCTCGGTCCGAGTGAAACCGCCCGTGTCCTCCGGAGGCGCATCCACGTCCTTCCGGGCGACGTCGCGCGCGCCCGCGAGCGCCACCGTCGCGAGGGCCAGCGCCAGCACCAGTACGCGCCGCGGACACGCACTGCCCATCGCCGCCCTTTCCCTGCGCTGAGCCTAGCGGCGCGCCCGAGTGAGTGGCGGCAAGGCACTTTCTTCAACACCCTTCTGACTCGTCGGGTGGCGATTCGGCGCTTTTTTTTCACGTCCGGTTCCTCCTGTGACCGACTCGCGGCGCTTCGCGTCTTTTCGCGCGTTCGACATCGTCCACGACCACTCTCGACCGCACAGGCACGACCCTTCTTTCGTGCGGTCACAAGGCTCGGCATCGAAACTGGTGGAAGTGTCACTCAAAGCGCCAAGCCTTGCCACCTTCCAGAACCACGTATCACGTTTGCTCAGCTCAGGGTCAGCTAAGCGTTCGAGACGGAACGAACGAATCTCCCTTCAACAAGACTTTTGTCTCCCCGTCGACACACGCGATGGTGGCTCGAGTACTCCTCATCGGCGTCCTGTTCGTCGCGGCGACGGGCGTTGTGGACGCCGTAGCTTTCGACAGAATGGGCCTGCTGAGCGCGATCGATGCGTGCCTGGCGGTGGATCCAACCGGGGTCGAGTGCTGCGCGACAGCAGACTGTGGTGTCGCGGGAACCCTCGAGATGCCATACTGGGACGTCTCGGGAATCATAAACATGGCGAGTTTGTTTAAAAACGGCCGGCAACTAAACGACGGATCCGGCGGCACTTTGGACACCACGCTGTTCAACGCGGACATCTCGCAATGGGACTTGAGTAGCGCCAACGGTATGTGGGGTATCTTTTCCGGTGCTAGGAGTTTTAACCAGGACATCTCGGGCTGGAACACGGGTAACATGGTTAACTTTGGTACCGTTTTCAATGGCGCGGAGGCTTTCAACCAGAATATCTCGCTGTGGAGCACCGCCAAAGTCACGCGTATAGAAGCCATGTTTCGCAACGCCGTATCGTTCAATCAGGACATCTCGGGATGGGACACGAGCGAAGTGACATGGATGCAGGAGACGTTCAAGGGAGCTACGGCGTTCGATTATGACATAACCGGCTGGGACTCGACCCTCGTGACGAACGTGGTGGACATGTTTTCAGGCGCGACGGTGTGGCTGGCGACGTACGAACGAAAAGACGGGACGGCGTCGTACGACGGGCCGCCGACCGCTTGGCAAACTCCACCACCACCGTGCACGTGTTGCCAGGAAAAGATGACGAGCATGGGATTGAGCACCGGAGGACAGTGTACGCCTCAACCGTAAAACGAGTAGCCTTTGACTGTGCTCAGTGTTAGAGGACGGACGCGGCATTTTTTACCTGCCTGTGTAGTCTACCTAGCTACGTAGGTAGACTAGCTCGCTAAGTAGACTAGCTACTTGTACACTGTGTAACGCATGCGTACACCCAAGCAAGCTGCAGTATGTAGACTAGCGAGCAACGTTTCATTACCGTATACCTTCTACATGAGACCGCTGCGCGAAGACGGAAGACAAAAACGACGCGCGAAAAAGCCGCCCCCGGAGACGCGTCTACGTCTCTATCCACTCGTTAGTCGCCGGCACGCTCCCCTCCGGCATCTCCTCCGCCCACGGCTTCAGGCGGTCGCGGTCTTCGGGGGAGACGAAGAGCCCCTCC